>CENX01010239.1_pt1 | contig 96348 bp, 87 predicted proteins | sample 361321 | NCBI WGS metagenome assembly CENX01 (sample SAMEA2619678, study PRJEB7988) | marine metagenome | isolation source: saline water (ENVO:00002010), including | reverse complement strand
AGACTCATAATCTGTTGGTTCGGGGTTCGAGTCCCTGTGGGCCCACTACATTTTTTAATACGAGGATTATTGAACAGGCTACAAAATATTTTTTAATTTTATTTTGGGAGGACGGGCGGATAATTGAAGCAACTAGTATTTTTAATTATTTCTCCGCCCGTTATGTGTCTTGTTTTACATACAACTTCAACCTTTGGTTTTAGTTTCATCGATATTTGAATTATTTATTTTTTTAATTGGGATCAATAAATTGTTAAATAAGATTTCATTAAAAATTTTCTTTAAAGTTGACTAAGGTGAGATCAAGCTTTTTGGATTATATAATCCTATCACAGTTCAATACAATTATAACCTCTTCTCTAGCCAGCTATCTATATCTTTGAATACTTTTTCTTTACCTATCTCATTAAAAAGCTCATGGTAAAATTCTTCATATATTTTCAAGGTCTTATCCTTAGATGATATACCATGATAAAGTAAATAACTCCCACTTGGGTCTGTTAAACGATCAGATGATCCATGCATAATCAAAATTGGAGTTATTATATGTTTCATCCTTTTTTTTATAATTTTTGTCCCTCTTATTATTTCTGCTCCCGTTCGAGCATAAGTCCCCCCCTTATAAACTAAATTGTCATTATTATATAAAATCACAATATTTTTATCTCTCGATATTGCATTACTATTAATCTTCGTTGTTTTTAAAAAAGGAAAGAATATCCCGACTAATAAAGAAAGTTTTTGGAGTGTAGGTGATATTTCATCACTAATTTTTATAACAGCTCCACTAAGAATTACACCCGAAATTTTTGGCTTGTTATCAATTAGGTATAAACAAGTAACCGCCCCTCCTAAGCTATGCCCTATAATAAAGATTTTTTTTTCTCGGTGTTTTTTTTCTATAATATTGACAAATTTTTTAAGATCATCCACATGGTCATATATTGATTTTATGTAAGCAGTTTTTCCTTCAGATCTACCATGGCCTCGCATATCATATCCCTCTACAATATATCCCTTTGAAGACAAAAATTCTCCCAAATGATTATATCTTCCTATGTGCTCAGCTAACCCATGAACAATTATTAATACAGCTTTTCTATTTTTATCTGGGATCCAAGTTTTTGAAAAAATTTTAATTTGCAAGAAATTATCAATCCAGTGTAGTAACAGGTATAGATTCATAATACTTAATTATTTCTGAAAAATTTTTTAAATCATCTTTCGATATTGAAAATTCTTGTTCAAAACCGCTGCTAAATCTGTATTTAATTTTCGTGCTTAGATTTACTATTTCTTTAAGTTTTTCATACTCACTGTTTGTAATTAGTAAGTCCTTTTTTTCTTGCACTATCCCTCCATGCCGATTATTATTATTTTGCGATCTGGAAAATTTCCATTCCAATTTATCTGTATTATTGCTCTTGATCATTATTTTTTCGAATAAAAGCCTATCTAAACCACTATACTCAAAAACAACTCGTATCCATTTTGTTTCACTATTATTTACGGCGTAAATAAAGAATCTATTTTTTCCTGCAAATGACAAGATTGGTTTTCTTAAGGATGATTTATGAGCCGTATGAGTTATTTGATTAGCCCTATATTCCTTCCGATATAATGAGCTTGATTTACTAATTTGCAAATATCCATTTGGGATTTTTCCTGCACATGCTGATAAAAGAATTAAAACTATAGAAAAATGATAGGTTTGTATGATTGTTTTCATTTTGCAAAAAATTATTCTCACTGAGAATAAATAAACTTAAATAAAATATTCAATTTTTAATAAATATTTTAAATTAGTAGATAAATTAGTTGAGCTTCGTTAGTGGATAATAGCAGAGAAAAAGTGATTTTTATATGCACAAGTAATAGTTTCCGATCACAAATAGCAGAGGGTTTGCTGCGTGAACTAGCTGACAAAAGGTATAAAGTATTTAGTGCAAGAAGTCATCTCTCAAGACTACACCCTGCCTCTATTAAAGTAATGTCAGAAATAAATATTGATATTTCTATGCAATCATCTGATGGAATAAATAAATATCTAGATAAAAATATAGATATCGTTATTACAGTTTGTGATAATGCTGAAAGATCGTGCCCAACTTTCCCAGGTGAGGTAACGAGGTTACATTGGGCAATAGGTGACCCTGTTAATGGATGTGGTTCAGAACGTACAGACCTTCAACCTTATCGTGAAACAAGAGATCTTATTAAAAAATATATTGAATCATTTATCAATAAGAACTTTTAAAAAGACCGTGTCAAAAAAAAAAATAAACTGAAAATTATTGTTTCCAAATTACCCTCCTCACCTTGGTGGGGAAAAGGCGCTCCTTTTTATGAAGATAACCCCTGTATGGTTAAGGGAGCAATACCGAATCAATCATTGCTTATCTCGGAGCGAAAGCGGATGATTGAGGTACTTAAAGCTTTTAGTGTGCATATCTTTGAATCGACTTTCCCTGTCCAGCTAGATGAAAAATTTCTAAAGCATGATTTTATTTTTATACGGGATCAATTTATAACCGATCAAAACGGTAATGCGGTTATTTTAAATTTTAGAAATAATGAGCGTAAGATTGAAAAGAAGTATATAATACCAATCTTAGAGTCATTAGAGTTATCCATAAAATATTTAAAAAATAAGTCTGGTTTATATGCTGAGGGGGGTGAGTTTTACTTCTGTAAAAAAGATAATATATTATTCAGTGGTAGTTCAAGAAATAGCTTATTAGGCATTGATGAAGTCGCAACTCAGCTAAGTGTTACTGAGGTTATAGTGCTAGAAAGTAATGTATTCCACTTGGATGCGTATTTCTGCCCTATTTTAGACAAAGATGGAAAAATTTGTGCTATAATATGTTGTCTTAAATTATTAACTAAAAAATCAAAAATTATGTTATCTAATTTTGCTAATAAAAAAAACATACCAATCTTAGAGGTGCCAGTTGAAGATAGCATCGGGACAGAAAAAAAGCCCGGCTCTCTTGCAGTAAATGCTTTGTCTTTACCTGGAGTGTTAATCAATACAAATACTTTTAGTGATAAAAAAGTACATAAAAAACTTAATAAGCTTGGAATAAAACATGTTGTAACTCCATTATCTCAATACGCACTCAGCGGCGGAGCTATTCACTGCTGCACAAATGAAATATGAAAGCATAAAAATCCTTAAAAAAAGGAGCAACTTTTTCATCTAAGTTTTATTTTCCTTTATATCCCAAAACCCAATCTGAAATTAATACTTCCAAACCCATTATTTCCCGGCATAACGTCTTTGGCAAAGGTATATCTGTAATAGGTAATTAAATCAAAGGTTAGCAGCCTTAGTTTTAATCCTGCCTGAAAATGAAAACCAGAAGCTTTGGACATATTATCTTCTAAGTATTTTTCAAGAGCTTCTTCACTCATCTGTCCATTTTCAATATCGCCTCCAGCAACAACAGAAGTCAACATCTCTTGATTAATCATTGGTGTGGCAACGTGATTGTTGAAACCCAGACCAGTGTATAGATCCGCACTTGCCAAGAATGGGATACCTAGATCAAAAACTGATTTTTGAACAGTAACATAGAGATTCCCTGTGGCATACGGAAAACTTACATTTTCGATTTTACTGGCAGCATTTTGAAAAGAAAATTTGTAGTCATTAACCACCAAGTTATACTCTACGTCAAGGTCTACTACCGGAATGATGTCCAGGTAAAGATATCCACCAAATCCAAAACCATTTTCAAAACCATGATGAGTAAATGAGCCTGCCTCTATTGGATCTCCTAGAGGATTATCAACTAGAATTTTACTTTCAGATTGTCCAACTTTTACCATACTCTGGTTGATACTTATACCTAAACCAGCAATGGAAAAAATGGAGGTCGGCAAAATACCTATAACTAAAAAAACAAGTTTCTTTTTCATTATTTCTCCTAATTATGGCTGCTAAATATTTATTAAGTTTACGGAAGATGTAAGATGAAACAAATCACTCATTGAAAACGCTAGTCATTGTTGCATAGATTGACCCTTAATTTCACCTTATGAAGCTACCCCTAATTTTAATATTATATTGCGTTGGAACATTTTCTTACTCAAAGAACGGTGAATGGCCTACAAAAGCCAGTAAGTCTTTTTCATCAAATTTTGGCGAGTATCGGGATGGCCATTTTCATATGGGCCTTGATATTAAAACTAGAGGTACAACAGGGCATGAAGTTTTCGCCTCACATAGTGGCTACATTAGCAGGATGGTTTCAAATTACACTGGATATGGAAAAGCTATCTATATTAAAACAAAAACTGGTAATGAGATAGTTTACGCGCACCTAGAAAAGTTTACCCCAGTGCTTGAGAAAGTTTGGCGTTTACAACAAGCAAAGCGAAGGAGCTACAAGGTAAATGCCAACTTTTCTAGCAGAGAGTTTCCTGTTGAAAAAGGTGATCTAATTGGCTTCTCTGGGAATACGGGATCATCATATGCCCCTCACATTCACTATGAATATCGCACATCAAATAGCGAACCACTGAACCCACTTGAATTTGCTTTTAATTTGTCTGATAAGGTTACTCCGATTCCAAAATCAATTGCGCTAATACCTTTATCAAGAGAATCATTAATAAATGCAAGCCCCCTACCCCAGACTTTCCCACTATATAGGGATAGGTCAGGGGTATATTTTTTACCAGATACAATTAGCGCTTTTGGCGAATTTGGTTTTGCAATCGAGGCTGTAGATAAACGCCAAGGATCAAATAATATCTACCAATTTAAACATACAGAGTTAATTTTTGATGGCAAAAAAAGATTTGAGTTATTATATGATAAAATTCCATTCAATCAAGGCAAACATGCTAATACCATAATTGAATATAATCTAAAGCGTAAAAACCTAGGTGAATATCAAAAATTATATCGATTAGAGGAGCATCCAAAGATAGATATCCACAAAATGCTAGATAAAGGGATTATAATAGCGCAACCTGGCTTTCACTCAGTAGAAATAAATATATCTGATGCAGCTAATAATAAAGCCGTTGTTCGAGGCGTTATTGCAGGAACATTCCCAATGTCTATAGCCGTTGAAGAAATTCTAAGAAATGACATGGTTTTTACCTTGTCCATAAGTCCGAAGCGAGGTGGCCTACCTATTAGAGATGCAGTTATCTATGGTTTTACACCATATGGATATCCAGATAAAAAAATAGATTATGTTCACTCTGAGAGAGTAAAAAAAAACTTGCATGTCACGCTCTCTGTTGATGATGCGAAGAACCAAATACTCCAGATAATTGCTATCAATCAGCTTGGAGGGATGGCAGAACCATTTCATTGGGCACCGTTTGATCCCCAATATTCTGTTATTGACATCATACCTGATTTCGAGGTCTCTGAAACTAACCGTGGTATTTTTTTTCAATTACAATTAGATAAATATGTAAATGCCAATGCATCGATTAAACTTGCAAACAATAATACTTTTAAATCCTTTGGCCTTAATCAAATTCAACCGAACGTATTTTTATCAGAAATGATACCGCATCAGGAATTGGTTGATGTCAAATATATTGACGCCGAATTATCATTTAAAGGTCTATCAAGGGAGACTCGTTTTCATTTTCGTTCGATTGTTGCAGAACCTGGTAATGAGACTATTACAATCTCACAAGACAAAAGTTGTTCAGTCCAAATTTTTCCTTCTACCCTTTACCAAACAAATGTTATCTGGATTGAAAAAGTTAAGGATCATGCTAAAGTTGATCGAGGATTTCATCTATCATCTGTCTATCAACTGCAACCATTTAATATATCATTGAGGAACGAATTTAACGTTGCAATTCGCTATGATTTTGACTTGGTAGAACACTCAAATCTTGGGTTATATTATTTTGATAGTAAAAAAGAAGAATGGACATATCTGAAAACTAAAAATAATCGAACAAAACAAATTCTTACTGCCTCAATGAGTGAATTTGATGCAATAACAATAATTCAGGATTTAGAACCTCCTGAAATTATAAGCATGCACCCAGGAAATGGTGGTGGATATAAATTAAATGATGTAAACGAAATTATAATACTTGTAAATGACAGGATTTCTGGTATCGACCCAAACGAAGACTCTTTTAGTCTTTCACTAAATAATCAGCCAGTTTATTTTGCTTATCAACCAATTAAAAAAGAGATCTCATACAAATTGGAGAAAACGTTAACTCAAGGTTCTCATCAAATTGATTTCACAGTATTTGATCGCTTAGGAAATAAAACATCTAGAACTGTCTTTTTTTCAATATATTAATGTTTTTCCCATACAAAGATGATAACCCGCGGGTTCTTTTTCCATATATCACATACATATTATTAGCATTAAATATTATAATTTTCACAAGCCAAGTTTTTATATCTTTATCTGACCCAAGGCTAGCAAATGAAATAATATTTAAGTACGGTTTCATTCCCTCAAAATTCAATGTGTATACAATTTTTACATCTATGTTTATGCATGGCGGAATTGCTCATATTATCGGAAATATGTGGTTCTTATTTCTTTTTGGAGATAATGTTGAAAGTGTCCTTGGGCATTTAAAATATTTTTTTTTCTATTTAATATGTGGAATCGGTGCAGCCTTAGGACAGTTTGCTTTCTCACCCTCATCTACTATACCAATGGTTGGAGCAAGTGGCGCAATTGCAGGTATATTAGGTGCATACATGATACAATTTCCTAAAGCTAGGGTACATGTATTTATCATTTTTATCTTCATTACGACAATTGCAGTCCCCGCTCAATTCGTTCTTGGATTATGGTTTTTAATGCAGCTAAGCAGTGGTTTAAATACATTAGGTATGGACACAACCGGCGGCGTTGCTTGGTTTGCGCATGTGGGAGGCTTTATTTGTGGTATCATCCTTCTTAAGAAATTCCGGAATTTTCGTTTAGAAATAAAATAGAGAACTAAGTTTGATATTTTATATAGTTCATAAATTTATTTTAAAAAAATATTCTTTTAATAGGTTGAGATTATCAGATCTGAACATAAATTCAGTTAAAAATTCACAATTATTATGAGACCCTTTTTAATTGGAATTGCTGGAGGATCTGGTTCTGGAAAAACAACACTCGCTAATGAGATATACTACAATTATGATCAAAATAAAGTAGCAATTATTGAACAAGATTCATACTATATAAATAAACCTAAAATTAATCTGAGACAAAAAAAAAAGTTTAACTTCGATCATCCGTCCGCCATCGATATAAAACTTTTTGAAAATGATTTAAACTCACTTCTTAAAGGAAATACTATAAATGTTCCCCTCTATGATTACAAAACTCATAACCGACTTAAAAAACATCGTGAATTAAAACCTCATCATGTTATTGTTGTAGAAGGTATATTAGTTTTACATTATCCACAGATAAGAGACCTCTTTTCACTAAAAATATATGTAGATACTCCTGAGGATTTACGGTTCAATCGAAGAAAAAAAAGAGATATAAATGAACGAGGACGAAATAAAGAAAATATTATTGAACAATATGTAAATTCAGTACGTCCTATGCATGACAAATTTGTTGAGCCATCAAAATATTTTGCTGATGAAATTATTCTTGGGGAGCATCGACCAGATGAAATAATTGGATCGATAATTAAAAAAATAAAATCTAAGATAAAAGAATAAGCTATGAACCCTAAACCGGTAAATGCTGGTTGGATTGAAGTAATCTGCGGTAGTATGTTTAGTGGAAAAACAGAAGAACTCCTGCGGAGGCTTCGTCGTGCCCAAATTGCTAAAATGCATACAATTGTTTTTAAATCAAAGGTTGATTCTCGTTTCAATAAAAATCATATAGTTAGCCATAATAAATTAACAATGAAATCCTCTATTATAGCAAAAGCCTCTGATATTTTTCCTTTATCAAAGAAAGCTGATGTTATTGCTATTGATGAGGCGCAATTTTTTGATGATTCCCTTATTGATGTCTCTAAAAAGTTAGCAGATATTGGCAAAAGAATAATAATTGCAGGATTAGATAAAGATTATTTAGGTAACCCTTTTGGCCCAATGCCAAAAATAATGTGCGAAGCTGATTATTTAGATAAGCTGTTAGCAATTTGTATTATATGCGGGAACCCTGCTTCTTATAGCCATAGAAAACATTCAGAAAATGGGCAAGTGGTAATTGGAGCGAAAGATAAATATGAAGCTCGATGCCGTAGTTGCTTTACCAAAGATTAATGGAAAGATTTATTGGAATAGGAGGAATATTTTTTTTACTTGGAATTGCATATTCAATTTCCAATAATCAAAAAAGAATAAAACCCAGAATTATAATCTGGGGTATCAGTTTACAAATTTTACTTGGTGTTATTTTGTTAAAAATCCCATTTGTAAAATCAAAATTTTCCATGTTCGATAAAATTTTTCAAAAACTAATTAGTTTCTCTGATGCGGGTGGTGATTTTCTATTTAAATCATTTGTACCAGGAATTGGCTATCATAATGCAATGGTGAATTTCGCCTTTAGAGCATTACCCGTAGTAATATTTTTTTCTAGCCTTATTTCAGTATTCTACTATTTTGGGATAATTCAATTTATAATTAAATGGATTGCTCGCATTATGGAAAAAACTATGAAAACAAGCGGTGCAGAAACTTTAACAATTTCTGCAAATATTTTTGTTGGTCAAACGGAGGCTCCAATATTGGTAAGACCATTTATAAAAAACATGACAAATTCAGAATTATTTGCGATTATGACTGGTGGTTTTGCAACGGTAGCTGGATCAGTGATGGCTTTATATGTTCTCTGGTTAAGTGCTATTCCGGGTATCGCAGGACACATGCTCACTGCTAGTATAATGTCAGCACCAGCAGCGCTTGTGATCGCAAAAATTATTTATCCTGAAACAGAGAACCCCGATACTGTAGGGAATTTGGATTCCAAACTTAAAACAAATGATGCCAACGCTATTGACGCATTGGGAAGAGGTGCTACTGAAGGTCTAAAACTGGCTGCTAATATTGGAGCAATGCTAATCGCTTTCGTATCAATAATTACGATGACAAACTATATAATGGAATCAGTTTTCAATACATCTCTACAAAGCATTATTGGTTTTATTTTTCAACCCCTTGCTTGGACGATGGGTATTCCTTGGGGAGAAGCAAAAATAATTGGAATACTTATGGGCGAGAAAATTATTTTAACAGAATTAATAGCATATTCTCATTTAAGTGAACTAATTAAAGATAATATTATATCAGATAGAACTGCGATAATTGGAAGTTATGCTCTATGTGGATTTGCTAATTTAGGATCAATTGGAATTCAACTTGGCGGTATTGGAAGCATGGCCCCTAAAAGAAAAAAGGATCTTTCAAAGTTAGCTTTTAAGGCTATGGTTGGTGGTGCTCTTGCTTCATGGTTAACAGCAACAGTTGCAGGTATTCTGATTTAAATATCTATTTAATCAAAGATGAAATTGTTAATAATAGGGCCTCCCGGGGTTGGAAAAGGGACTCAAGCAAAGCGTATCCGATCATATTTTAGTATTGCACACTTGAGTACTGGAAGTATTTTGAGATCAGAGATTAGAGCATCTTCAGCTATCGGAAAAGAAGCTAAAAAGTTTATTGATAAGGGAAAATTTGTTCCAGATAAATATCTTACAAAAATTGTTAAGGACGAAATAAGTTCTGCAAAATGTAAAAATGGTTATTTATTAGATGGATACCCAAGAACTATCACCCAAGCAGACAAGTTCGAAACAATCTTAAATGATGCTAATCAAAAGCTAGATGCGGTTATTGGGTTGAGGGCACATGAAGATGAATTAATTCGAAGATTGATTGATCGCGGAAAATATCTTAACAGAAGTGATGATCTGCCTAAAATAATTCGAAAAAGACAAAATATTTATTGGGAGCGTACGGCACCATTATTAGACTATTATGGTTCAAAAGGACTGTTAAAGACTATAGATGGGTTGGGTGATATTGATGAAATAACGGAAAGAATAATTAATGAATTAAAATGATATGGTTAAAATAGGAATAACTGGAGGAATTGGTTCTGGTAAAAGTATAGTGAGTAGTTTTTTTTTAGAATGGGGTGCATATGTTTTTGATGCAGATAAAGAAGCAAAGATAATTTTAAATGAAAATGAAACTGCACAAAGTGAAGTTATTGCAGAATTTGGAACAAATATCTTAGGCCCAAACAACGAAATAGAAAAAAAGAAATTATCTAAAATTGTTTTCCAAGATGAAAGTCACCTACTGCGCCTTAATACCATAGTTCACCCTTACATATTTGATGAAATTGACAGAAGATTAGAAATCATTTCAGCTCAAAGAAAGTATGATTTATTTGTTTTAGATGCAGCCTTAATATATGAATCCGGTGCAGAAACACATATGGACTATATAATTGTTGTTACTTCCAAAGTAGGATTAAGAACTGAACGCGTTATGGAAAGAGGAGGATTAACAAGAGAGGAATTTTTAAAACGAGTCAGCCTTCAATGGCCTGATGAAGAAAAAGTAAAACTTGCGGATTTTATAATAGAAAATAATGGAAGTAGAGGTTCGGTAAAAAAAGATGCGCAAGCAATTTTTAAAAAGTTAATATAAGTTATCTTTTATTCCTCAATGATAGGGGCTTATCTAAAATTTCTTTTAAAATAATTGATTGTTTAAGTGGCTTCATAGAATGAAATAGTTTATTTAGTTTATTATGTGAATACTTTGGGTTTTTGATTTTTCTCCTGTGATCTTCTGAACGTCTATTTTTTATCCTCCTATCAGTTTTGATATTCCTGACATTATCTAAACTATCTTTTTTATTTTTTTTCGAGCTTAAATCTTTAACATCAGAATATTCTACACGATCTTCATATTCTGTAAAACCCTCAACCTCTTCTATTTGATTTTGTTCATCTAAATTTATTTTATTGAAATTCTCCTGAATCGTTTCTTTTACCAAACCCTGAGATTCAAGAAAAGTTTCTAAAAAATCAGCTGGCTTCCCACCTGTTTCTTGTTCTGAGGAGTCCCAGTCTGGATCTTCTTCAATTTCTCTATTAATATTCTTTTGTTGTTTCCTTTTAACGTACATGGATAAACCATAGAACAATAATAGAAATAGCCATTCCCACTTCATGTATTATAACATCTGGGTAAAGCAGTTAATCCGTGACTCAAAATAAAATTGGGATTTATTATATTTTTGTTCTATATGAAAGATTAAACTTGATCTTCGGCATTTGAATCTTTTTCAGAACCATCAGTCTCTGCAATTGCACCTCTCATATCTGTATCTGATTTTATATTTTGCATATTATAATAATCAAAAATACCCAAATTTCCTTCGCGAAATGCAAATGCCATAGCCAGAGGAACATCCGCTTCTGCCTCTACGACCTTAGCTTGCATTTCTTGAACCTTAGCTTTCATCTCTTGTTCTTCAGCAACTGCCATTGCTCTTCTCGTTTCTGCTTTTGCTTGCGCTACTTGCAGATCTGCTTCGGCTTGGTCCGTTTGTAACGCGGCTCCTATATTTTTCCCGACATCAAGGTCAGCAATATCTATGGATAAAATTTCAAATGCAGTCCCGGCATCTAATCCCTTACCTAATACAGCTCTAGATATGTTATCCGGGTTTTCAAGCACAGCAGAATATGTATTAGCAGAACCAATTGCACTTACAATCCCTTCACCAACGCGAGCAATAATGGTGTCATCCGTTGCCCCACCAACTAGACCTGCTAGATTTGTTCGAACTGTAACACGTGCTCTTGCTTTTAATTCGATACCATCTTTTGCGACTGCCGCAAGGTAACCATCTACAGGTGCATTTATTACTTTTGGATAAACGCTTGTTTGCACTGCTTCTTTGACATCACGACCTGCTAGATCAATAGCTGTTGCTGTTTCAAATGGTAATGGTATGTTTGCTTTATCAGCTGCAATGAGAGCCTTAACGATGTTTTCAACTTGACCACCAGCTAAATAATGCGTCTCTAGCATGTCAGTGGTAATTTGATTTAGTCCTGCTTTGTGTAAATTGATTACACCATCTGTTACCAACCTTGGAGATATTTTTCTCAATCTCATTCTGATTAGATCAACTATACCAATCCTGCCAATTCCAAGTGATACTATTCCCTGTATCCATAGGCCCACTGGGACAAAGTAGAGTAATAATAAAATTATTATTACAATAACTAATAACATAATCATACTTACGATAGGCATAATAAATACTCCTTATCTCTATTTATTATCAAATTTTCTAACAACAATGCGATTCCCATCCACAGATAATACTTTTACTTGAGTACCCTTTGGAATAAAATCCCCCTCACTTACAACAAATACCCTTTGATTATCTACTTTAACCCACCCTGATGGATGTAGATCCGAATCTGCCTCTCCGATTTCATTTTCAAGCTTTTCCCAACCAAACGTGGTCGTATACCCATCCTCTTTATTTTGAACATCAGGTGATGTTAGTTTTTTCCAAAATTGAGTTTTTATCATCATACGAATAAGGAAATATAAACCAATTATTCCGCCAATAATACCTATGAGCAAACCATCTGTCGCTTGGGATAGTATTTCTTCCCCAACTGGCACGTCAGGCAATAAAAACATATAAAGACCATAAATTACTAAGCATATTCCACTAATACCTGCTATTCCAAAACCTGGAATTACGAGGGCTTCCAAAAAAAGAAATCCAATCCCAGCAAAGATGAATAAAAAATCAGAGAAAGTGGCTAATTTTGCAATATAAGAGGCACTAAGAGATAACGCCAAGCAAGTTAGCCCAACAAATCCTGGAATTCCCCAGCCCGGACTTTGTAGCTCAAATAATATACCCAAAAACCCAAATGTTGTTAATAAAGATGCAACGACAGGATTCGTTAAAAATCTTACAATATCTTCTGACCAATTTTCCTCCGCCTGAATAATATCTACATCAGCTAAACCAAGTAGATCTAATAGAGAATCCAAATCCTCAGCTAAACCATCTGCAATGTTATATTTTAAGGCTTGTTTTGTTGTCATTGAAATAAGCTTTCCTTCTTTTCTTCCTTCCAAATCATCAACTAAGATAGAGTCCCCATTTATTATTATGTGGCTGAATTGAAGATCTTCGTCTACCATCCCTCTTGCTATTTCAGTACTTCGATTCCTTTTTTCAGCTGTTGATGCCATCTCTTCTCGCATATAACTAATAACTTTCTCACTACCTTTTTTCCCTGACATATCTACTGCTGTTGCTGCTCCTATCGAAGCCCCTCCAGTCATATATATTTTTTCACAGGATAAAGAAATTAATGCACCAGCAGATATGGCTCGTCTATTAATGAATGCAATAGTTAAAAGGTCTGAATCTAAAATAGCGTCTTTTATTTGGGTAGCGGCGTCTACCCTCCCGCCAAATGTGTCTATGTCAAAAATTACAGCTAATGCCCCACTTTCTTGTGCTTCTTTAAGCTCTCTGGATATGTATGGTGGTAAACCTAAATCAATTGTACCCTGTATTGGTATACGATAGACAACATCAGAGTAGATTACTGAGCAACAAACAAATATAAAACAAATGATATTTTTCATATGGGTTGAATTTCACACTATTATATTTAATGATAAAACAAATTCGTTAATCTTGAAATAAATTTCATTGATGTAATTTCGCATAAGGCAATGATAAGATCTGACTCCCTTACATACTTGTTTTTAACTTTTTTGAAGAAATATCTTCACAGTCAATCTTCTTCCCAAAAAGCTAAATTATCTCAGATGATTGCTAGTTTTCTTTACTATAATTACCCCATAAGAAAAAAGCTAGCGCGAAATAATATAGAGCGGGCATTCCCTAAAAAATCAAATTACTGGGTTGATTCAGTATTATCAAAGAGTTTTCAATTTTTCATTCATAATTTTATCAGTTTTGTTTCTTTTCCAAAGAGTTGGGAAAATACCGAATTTGACATAATAGGAAAAGAAGTATTAGACAATGCCCTTAAGCAAAATAAAGGTGTTATTTTCCTATCTGCACATTTTGGACCTTGGGAAATGATGGGGGTTTGGTTAGCTAAAAATAAGTATCCTATTACTGGAATCGCGCAAAAACAAAAAAACCGCGGTGCCAATGATTTTTTTCAAGAGCAGAGAGAACTCAGTGGGGCAAAACATATCTTTAAGAAAGAATCGTTTGATAAGATGTACAATATCCTAAATAAAAAAGAAATACTTGTTCTTATTAGTGATCAAGATGCTAGGAATCGAGGAATTTTTGTGGATTTTCTAGGACATCAAGCCTCTACCCCAAGAGGAGCTGCTATCTTTCACAAAAGAACTGGTGCTCCATTAATAGTTGGAACATGTATCCAAACTGATTTGAACAAATATCAGATAGAATTTGTATCTTCTAAACCAGATAAAATTGATGAGTATGAAATAACTCAAACATATACAAATATTTTTTCTGCATATATAAGAAAATATCCCGAGCAGTATTTTTGGTTTCATCGACGTTGGAAAACTAAGTTTAAAAATGACAAGAATAATTAATTCAAATCATCCGAAAGTTATTGAAATAGCATGTGAAGAATTATCTAGTGGGAATGTAATTGTATATCCCACAGAAACCATATATGGATTTGGATGTGATGCCACAAACGGCTCTGCTATAAATAAAATAAACAATATAAAAGACCGTATTGCGCCATTGAGTGTATTAGCACCAAATAAAGGCGTAACTAAAAAATGGATTAATCTTGATTTAAAAGAAAAAAAAGAGATAAGTAAAAAACTTGGCGGTCGAATGACTGTTATTGCACCAGCAATTAAATCAAATTTTCACCCATCAGTACTAGGGCCAGGAGATACAATAGGTATACGAATTCCAGATCACATACTTTGCAATAAACTTTCAAAACGATTTGGAAAACCCATTACAACCACAAGCGTGAATATTTCTGGTAACCCCCCAATGGTGAACCCTGATCAAATTTATAAACATTTCAAAAATAAAATAGGCTTAATTATTGATGAAGGAATCATTAACGGATATGGCTCGAAAATTTACGTTTATGAAAAAGGTAAATTTAGGAAAATACGTTAATGAGGAATCTAGTTATCCTCATGTATTTACGCCTTGTATTTAGCCAAAACATCTCATTTAGTGTTGGCGAAACACTCACATACGATGCATTTATTTCAGGTATACCAGCAGGGAGTGGAGAGTTAAAAGTATGTGATATAGATACGATATCTAATTTACCGGTATATCATGTACAGTTTAGAGCTTGGACAACTGGTTTTACGAAAAAACTATATCCTTTAGATGATAAAATAAATATTTGGTTAGATCAAGAATCATTGAACACAATTAAAGTAATAAAGAAAATTAAACAAGGTAGCTATAAAAAAAATTCTATATCTCATCTAAATCACTCCGAGGGATGGGCTATAGTTGATGGTGATTCTATACCAATACCCACCGGAACTCAATCTCCTTATGCACTATTTTATTTATTTAGAAATAAAAATTTATTTAGTCTTGATAAAAGCATTTTCCCTACAATTGATGGAAAAAAGATTGAAAATCTAACTTTCAGTTTTGTTCCAAACCAGAGGACTAATGTGCCATTCGGTTCCTTCATATCAAATAAATTGGAACCCTCGCATACTCAGGGGAAAAAGTTTAAAAATAAAGGAGAGATGTCAATCTGGTTCTCAGACAACTCAGTGCAAATACCCATAAAAATTTTGTTAAGATTAAAGTATGGATCCCTAGAACTCAGATTAAAAGATTATACTAATTGATCAATCTAGATATATCATTGAAAATAACGGTAAACATAAGAACTAACAAAAATGTCATGCCAACTTGTTGAATGACCATCCTTGATTTTAAAGTAAGAGGTTTTTTGATAATTGCTTCAATTAGAATTATGAATATATGACCGCCATCTAAACCAGGAATAGGTAAAATATTTAGGAATGCTAGATTGACACTTATTAAAGCCATGAAAGAAAGTAGTGGAATCCATCCTTGGTTAGCTGTCTCACCAGCAATTTGAGCAATCATAATAGGACCTCCTAAATCTGAAACAGATGCTATTCCACTAAACAACATTTGAAGACTCATCGTAATCATACCTAGGCTATTCAGAGTAGCTGACATTCCTGAATTGATTGCATTTAAAAATGAAATTTTTGAATAAACAAATTCTGGTGTGATACCTATAACCCCTAAAGTATCTATACCATTTAATGAATTAGGAACAGTGATCGAACTGGTCGTTATTTCTAAATCGTAATTTAAATTACCTCTCTCCATGCTTAAGGAAATAGGGGTATTTGGCTTACTATGAATAACCTCTGTTAAGTCATCCCAAGTATCTACATTCAAACCATTAATGGCAACAATTCTGTCTCCTGATAATATTCCAGCCTGTTCAGCTGGCATTTCAGGCCTAACTTCAGATATCACAGGCTCATTTATTAATTTGGCTTCCCCTTGTGAATACGATATTATGGAAAATAAAAAAAATGCCGTAACCATATTCATTATAACTCCAGCAGAAAGAACCCACAGTTTAGAAATAGTGGTTTTAGACATAAACTCATCAGGCCTGTTAGTAACAGTTGTGTCCATACTTTCATCGATCATTCCAGCCATTTTCACATATCCGCCTAGAGGAATAAGCGCCAAAACATATTCAGTATTGGAACTATTAATTTCAGAATTATTTAGCTTATACCTAAAAATGGGAGCCCATTTAATTTTCCCATCGATCAATCTAAAAAAATAAATACAGAAATATCTCCCCTTTTCATTTGTATCTAATGAAATAAATCTAGGGGGAAATCCTATTGAAAATTTTTCAACTCTTATTCCTACCGAACGAGCTGCTAAAAAATGTCCAAGCTCATGAACAAAAATGAGAACTCCAAGAACAAATAATGTCGACCAAAGAAAAATCATAAGAAAGTTATTTTACACTCAAAATTACGATAAAAACCTAATGTTTTTCCAAACCATTAAAAATTAAAAACAATTTTGCGAACCCAAATATCTAAATTCCTTAAATCATCCAAGCTGGGATGCTCTATCCAATCGTGAGATTCCATTACTGATTTATTTATTTTATAAATATCCAAAAATGCTATTTCATTATTTAGAAAGCGAAAAACTGAATAGTCATTAGCTAAGTTAAGTGCAGCCGGCATTGTCCCTAAATCCTCAAGGGATTTGAAAGCTAAGGAAATACAGGGGAATTTCTCTAAATCAGGCTCTTGAAATGTTAGCTTACCACAAGAAAAAAAATCTAACCTCTCCCAAGGAGCTTTTAAATGCCTTGGGTAAGTAAGAGCATATTGTATGGGGACTTTCATATCTGGAACACCTAACTGAGCTTTAATTGCACCATCTTTAAATTCAATCATCGAGTGTATAATTGACTGCGGATGTACGACAACCTTAATATCTGATGGTGAAAACCCAAATAACCAAAATGCTTCAATCACTTCAAAACCTTTATTCATCATAGTAGCACTATCTATTGTGATTTTTTCCCCCATTTCCCAATTAGGATGATTTAAAGCTTCTTTTTTTGTAATATCTTTAAAATCTTCAATAGACCTTTCTCTAAATGGACCCCCACTAGCTGTAATTATCAGACTATCTATATCTTCTTTATCCTCACCGATAATGCATTGCCATATCGCAGAGTGCTCACTATCGACTGGAAATAACTTTGCACCAGTCTTTTTCATTTCTATTTTAATAATTTCTCCAGCCATTACCAGACTTTCTTTATTCGATAATGCAACATTCACCCCTGCTTTAATTGCATTCAATGTAGGTTCCATCCCACTTGCCCCTACCAATCCATTTAACATAAGATCAATATCATCTCTGGATGATAAATCTAAAAGTCCCTCTCTACCGTTTAAGATTTCAATAGAATCAGAAAGAAAAAAAGTTTTAATTTTTTCGTAAGCTTTTTGATCAACTATTGCTACTGCTTTTGGCTTAAACTTTTTTATTTGTTTAATTAATAAATCAGCATTTCCAAATGCTGATAAATATTTTACTTTAATTTTATCATCAAGTTGCTCAACAACTTTTAGAGTAGTTACGCCAATTGAACCAGTTGACCCTAAAATTGAAATGTGTTTCATTGTCTAAAATTCTTTTTGTATAAAGAATGAAAGAAGTGATCTCTCATGATGAATTTTAAGCCCAAAGCCTCCAAAGAAGCCATAAAAAGGCCTTAATAGATCTATGAATAGATAGTTATTTTGCCCTTCAAAATTATTTTTCTCTTGGAAATCGTTGTAGTCTACTGAAAAAAAATTTATCCCTAAACCAAAACGAATAAAAGAGAGCTTCTTAGAGATCCATCTTGAGGATTCATAAGTAATTGATTTTAACCTAAATTTTTCATGAACATTTAAATCTACTCTTTGAATATTAAATACAAATTCTTTTATCCTTTGGCCTCCAAATAAATACTGCAAACCTGAACCTATTACTTGTATTTGATTTTTTTTTGTTGAAAATCCATAAACCTTTCCTGAGAGTATAAGATTATTGCTGATTTTAACTGCAATATCAGCATCTGGTAGAATCCATGGTTGCCCTTGAAAAAACTTTGTCGGTAGTGAATAACCCAGAGATATTAGAATGCGCATTTTATCATAGGGTCGAAAAGGAACAGTTCTACTTATCCATAAAGATGAATAATTAAACACATTCTGGTATTGGGATTTTGAATTTGATTCAAATTCAAAATCACTACCTTGAGCTAAAACAAAACAGTTCAAAAATATTAAAATGACCAAACACTTTAACAATATTCAAATAATTCCTCTTTGCGATGATTTAATAAAATTTAAAATTTGATCTCGAAGATTAGATTGCTCTAACTCTAGCTCTATTTTTTTAATTGCGTGATTTCTATTTAATCCAGAGCGAAAATAAATCGAATAAATCTTTTTTATATTTTTTCGATCTTCAGTAGAAAACCCCCTTCTTTTGAGACCTATTCTATTTATGCCTTGGAAAGATAAAGGCTGGTTCGCCACCAAAATAAATGGTGGAACATCTTGAGTCACTTTAAAACCTGCGCCAACAAAAGCATGATCACCAATTCTACAAAATTGATGTATTAAGGTACCACCCCCCAATGATACCCAGTTACCAATAGTTACATGTCCACCCATTGTTGACATATTTGCCAAAATGACATTATCTCCTAAAATGCAATCATGTGCGACATGCACATAAGCCATCAGCAAGCATTTAGAACCAACTTCTGTTTTCCCAAGAGCTTTAGTACCACGATTAATTGTTACACATTCACGAATAGTTGTATAATCCCCTATTATTGTTTGTGTTTCTTCTCCTTGGAATTTTAAATCTTGAGGGACCTCCCCAATTGAACAGGAATGAAAAACCTTACAAGATTTCCCTATCTTGGTGAAAGATGATATCGTGACATGATTACCTATTTGGGTACCATCATTAATTTCAACGTATTCTCCTATTACACTATAAGGACCAACAATTACATTTGATCCAAGGTTTGCGTTCTTATTTAGAATAGCAGTCGGGTGAATTTTTGTTGAAATTTCAAGCCCCTGTTCTGTCAACTATATTTGCTGATACGAATCCGCTTGATGAAAGTACGCCACCAACGAAACACTGTCCTTTAAATCTGCAAATATTTAATTTCCTCTTTTCAATTGTAACTTCAACCTTTAATTGATCACCAGGAACTACAGGGACCCTAAACCTTGCTCCATCAATGGCTGATATAAACGCATTCTTTTGCAGTGGATCTTCTATAGTATTCAATAACAAGAATGCACCAGCCTGGGCTATACATTCTATAGAATAAACTGCAGGCATTACTGGTTGTCCTGGAAAATGGCCTTGAAAATATGGTTCATTAATTGAAATGTTTTTTAAAGCAATAACTGATTCTCCTGGTATTAACGATTCTATTCTATCGATTAATAAAAAAGGGTACCTATGAGGCAATATTTGATGAATATCAGTTAGTGAGAACTCTGTCTGCTTTTTAAAATTTTTCATGTAGCAATATTCTTTGTTATTTCTGACAATTCTTTTTTATACTCTTTTTTTAACTTTTTTACAAACTCCACATTGCTCGCATGGCCTGCTCTTGCTGCTGTTACATGCCCTTGAATAGGAACACCTAATAGAGCTAAATCTCCAATAAGGTCGAGAGTCTTGTGTCTTACGGGTTCATTTTTATATCTCAGAATTTTACCATTCAATATCCCATTACTCCCATTCATAATATTATGATTTATCCCAAACAAGCGTTTTATTCGGTTAATTTCATCTTCATTAATATCTTTATCTACAATAACTACTGCATTGGATAGACTACCTCCTTTTATTAGTCCAGACTCTTTTAGCATTTCAACTTCACTTAAAAAGCAAAAAGTCCTAGCTGGAGCAACCTCAACCGCAAAGTCTTCTTCCATGTTATAAATTGCTTCATATTGAGTGCCTAAAGCAGGTAAGGGATATTCTACCATAAAAGTTATGCGAAATCTATCTGATGGGATAACATGAATATCGATATCGCGATATGGGTCTGTGTAATTAACAGCTCTTGTAATTTCTAAAATCTTACGCTTTTCATCTTGTTCTTTTATTCCAGATTTTAAAAGAGCATCTACAAAATCTTTTGCACTACCATCCATAACCGGTGTTTCTTTGCCAGTAAGCTCAATCAAAACATTATCGAGGCGTAAACCACTTACCGCTGCGAGAGCATGTTCAACTGTGTGAATTCTTACATCATTTTCTTCAATTGTTGTTCCTCGGGAGATATCAACTACATGCTCAATATCAGCTTTTATTTCTGGGCAACCAGGTATATCAGATCTTACAAACCTAATCCCAAAATTCTCTTCAGCAGCATGAAAAGAGATTGAAGTCTCTACTCCAGTATGCAACCCCACCCCTTTACATGAGGAGCTCGCTAAAATTGTTCTTTGGTTTCTTTCCATATCTTAAATTTACATCTCCTTGTTGATTCTTATCAATTTCTGGAAAGCCTTATAGACTTTCCCTATCTTGTTTAAGAAAGCTTCTCGTTTATGATATTCTCTTATTTTAATTGCTGGATACCCAGCATAAAACTCTCCTCCTTTAAGTGACTTGGTAACACCAGATTTAGCAGCAACGATCGACTTATCGCCAATTTTAACATGTGGTGCAACTCCTGATTGCCCTCCAAAAGAGCAGTAGTTACCTATGGTCGCGCTGCCTGCGATACCAACTTGGCCTGTAATATAACATCCCTTACCAATAACTACATTATGAGCAATATGGACCAAATTATCAATTTTTGTCATTTCACCGATCTTAGTGGAACCAATAGTTGCTCGATCAATTGATGAATTAGAACCAATTTCGACATCATCGCCAATAATAACATTACCAGTTTGAGGAATTTTTTTATTAATACCCTGGTCTGTAACGAACCCAAACCCGTCGGAACCAATTACAGTTCCACTATGAACAATAGCTCGATCCCCAATAATTGTATCGTTATAAATCGTTACATTAGGATAAATTTTTGAAGATTCTCCTATTTCAACCCTGGAGCCAACGTAAACATTTGATCCTATCCAGCTATTTTTACGAATAACAGCTCCTTTTGAAACTACTGCTCCAGGCTCAAGTATAACTTTTTGAGCTACTTTAGATTGTGGATGAATGGATGCATTTTCTTTTAAATCTAAATCAGGTTCAGGGTCAGTATAAAATAATTCTAAAGTTTTTGCTATAGCTAGTTGTGGGTTAGTGACAATTATTCCGCTTTCCCCGCTTAGCTGATCTTTATCTGAAACAAAAACTGCTGAAGCTTGTGTCTTATTTAAATACTTTTTGTATTTTGGATTACCAATAAATGAAATAGTTCCCACAATCCCATTTTGTATTTCAGAAACTCCTCTTATCAATAAATCCGAATCACCAATTACCTCACCATTTACAATTTTGGCTATCTCACTAAGAGTAAATTGCACTTTAAATTATTTTGATGAGCTTATGGAGCCAAGCTCATGCAATACATCGTCCGTAAGATCAAATTTAGGCTTATAATACAAAATTGCAACTGACGCATCCATTATGTAGTCGTAACCTCCAGCTATTGCTACTTTATCTACTGCTTTTTTCACTTTAGCTAAAATATCATATTCCAGTTGCGCTTGTTTTCTCATTAACTCACCCTGAGGACCAATTTTTTCCGCTTGATAATTTTGCGCTTGTTTTTCCATTTCTTCAATTTCTTGCTTAATGCTTGCCCCTTTATCAAGGGCCATTAATCTTTTTACCTCATATTCTTGTTTAAGACTATCCATTTTAATTACCATTTGGTCAAATGTATATTGAACTTTTCTGTACTCTAATTGTAACTGCGATTCAGCTTCTTTAAACTCATCGTACTCTGTTCGAATTCTTTCGGAAAGAATGTAACCAATTTTTAATTGAGCACTTAACTCTCCTGTCAAACCTAGCATAACAGTCAAAATAATCAATACCCGAGATGATGTTTCCACTATTTTCTCCTTATTATTTAAAATTGTTGCCCGAACGTAATCGTTGTTTTCCAACGACCAATTTTTTCACCATTATCTGCGTGGTCAAATCCATAACCCATATCAAAACCTAACATACCAATCATCGGCATAAAAAACCTTATCCCCGCCCCAGCAGATCTTTTCAGATCCAATGGCCCTTGGCGTGGGTAATCAAATTTTTCCATTAAAAATGGAGAGGCCCAGACATTACCCATTTCTGCAAAAATAAGACCATAAACAACTGGGTTTTCAGAAAAAGGAATCCTAAACTCTGTATTTATCATTATCATTGCATCTCCCCCAATTGGGCTACCTGAATTGGTTAAGGGACCAACTCGATTATCATCATACCCACGTAACGGATTACCATAAGGGATGCCATTCCCACCCATAATAAACCTTTCGTCAAATGGTATAATAGATCTGCTATTATCATTTGAAGGCAACGGTTTAATTACACCTAATTTAATAGAACTCTTTAACACAAATTTCCAGAATGTAGGTGTATAATACTCTAGATTCAATATATGTTTATGAAAATCTTCATTCCCTCCTAAGAAGCCACCTGAAAATGTTGTTTTAAGAGAAAAAACAGATCCTAAAGTTGTAAACTCTGGTCTATCCCTGCTGTCTCTTCTAATTGTTTGAGTAATGTTTATTCCATCTGTTTTTTGCATCCCATTTACATACCGATCTAAATCTTCTTGAGTACCTTCATAGGTTTTCCTAACAGTTTGAATAGACCAAGTCCCTCTAAAAAAATCATCAGGCCATTTAAATATTCTACCCCAGGTTATTGACCCCCCTGCCAAAGTGAGATTCAATGGAGAATAATACATAGAAGAACTGCCACGAAATGTATAAAAGATCGAACCTCCTAATAAATTTTTTGTGTCATTTACCATAGGGTCAGTAAAACTTAAGCTAGCAGATTTATATTTTGAGGGAGTGGTATTACCATACACACTATAGTTAGTTCCTACATTGAAACTAACATTCAAACTTTGTCCCTTGCCTCTAAAGTTAGGTAACGCCAGTCCTCCGCCACCCATAACTCCATAGGTTTGAGTGAAGCCCATATTTGCATTCGCCTGTCCTGCGGGCTTTTCTTCAACAGTTATTTCAATATCTACATGGTCTTCATCAACAGGAACTACGTCAGGAATTACATTGGAGAAAAAATTTAACAACCAGACCTCTCGCTGACTCCGAATTAATCTATCTCGATTAAACACATCTCCAGGGAAAATTCTTAGTTGTCGACGGATCACATTCTCTCTAGTCCTCGTATTACCTAAAATTGCAATATGATTTACATATACTTTATGGTTTTCTGTGATCACAAAATGCACATCGAGAGAATCAACACCCACTGGTGTCATTTTAGGCTCAATTCTACTCCATATGTAGCCCCGATCCATATATAGGCCTTGGACGCGGTCGAAAACAGCTAGATTGAAATCTTCTTCACTATATTTATCCCCTTTTTTAATAGAGAGGACTTTGTTCAATATTTCTTTTTCAAAAAGAGTTTGCCCTTCCCATGTGAAATTTCTGTAATTGTACTTTGGGCCTTCAGAAATCTTTGCAACAAGGTTCATTTTTCTTTTTTTTACATCATATATAATGGTATCATTTGTTATTTTGAAATCCCTGTAGCCTTTATTTCTGTAGAAAGCTTCAATAAGAGATAAGTCCTCCTTGTATTTTTTTTCATCAAAAGAACTCCTCCAGAATAAGTACCATCTTTGTTGTTTAACTTCTTTCATTTTTAAACGTAACCGAAAATCAGAAAAGTCTTTATTACCATCAAAAATAATTTTCCCGATTTTAACCTTTGTATTCTCTTTTATATTAAAGATCACATCCTTTACCAACTCTCTAGACCTTCTACTTTTTGACTTTGATTGGCTCTTAGGATCTATCAATTCCCATGAAATCTCAGAATTCAGATATCCTTTATCAGAATATAATTCTTTCATTCTCTTCAAAGTTTCATTAATAGTATTGGGCCTAATACGTTGGCCCTGTATTAAATCAATTTCGTCATTGAATTTCTTATCTTTTATTTTTTTATTCCCCTCAAAATATATTTCTCCAAGAATAGGATTTTCCTTCACAATAATGGTTATGCTTAATCCATCAGAATCCTCTTTGTCATAACGTATCTGTATATCTTCAAAAAGCCCCAGATTCCAAAGTCGTTTGATTGCTCTTTGAAATTCTGTTGCCTTGATAGTAAGTCCCTCACGAAGTCCAGAAGTAAATAGTATTGTGTTTGAAGAGGCTATTATATTCCCTTCAATTTCTACATTAGATAATTTTATTTCTTGACTTTGTTGACTAAATGCTATCGATATAAAAACAATTAAAATTAACTTTGAAAAATTCATTAAGAAACCTGTTCGCTCACTTTACCAAATCTCCTCTCGCGTGATTGATAATCTAAAATTGCGTTCATTAACTGACTTTCTCTAAAGTCAGGCCAGTAGGTTTCTGTTAAATAAATTTCTGAATATGCTATCTGCCACAACAAAAAATTGCTCAACCTGTTTTCTCCACTAGTTCTTATCAATAAATCTGGATCTGGCATAGGATAGGTAGATAATTTTTGTCCAAAAATTTCTTCATTTATGTTCCTTAAGTTTAGCTTTCCATCTTTTACTTGTCTTGAAATAGATCTCACTGCATCGACCATCTCTTTCCTACTTCCGTAACTCAATGCCAGACAAAGATTAAGTCCTATATTTTTTTTTGTGAGGTTAACACCATTTATTATTTCTTTTCTTGTTTGAATAGGAAGTTGTTTAATATTTCCAATCGTAGTGAACCTTACATTATTATTATGCAGATCTTTAATTTCAGAGTTAATTGTTTTTAATAACAACCGCATTAATGCACCAACTTCTTTTTTTGGTCTGTTCCAATTTTCTGTTGAAAATGTATAAAGTGTCAGATGCTTTACTCCAATTTCTCCGCAAATCCTAGTGATCTCCCTTACAGAATTGATGCCTTCTTTGTGGCCTGCCAACCTCGGTAAAAGTTTCGACTTTGCCCATCTTCCATTCCCATCCATAATAATTGCAATATGAGATGGAATTTGGCCTTCTAAAACTATTTCTCTAAGAGATTTTACCATTATAAACTGAAAAAACAAGTAAAATTAAGGAAAGCGGTTACTGTATACAACCTTGATGAATTATAAATATAAAAAATGTCTGAATAAGAGATTCAATAGATTATGTTTAAAATGAATCAGTCTAACGAATATAAAATAGATTTTGCGATTTTTTCAAAAATTTTTCCTGCTGGAGAATTAGGATATTTCTCAAAAATTGGCAAACCTTCATCTGTAGAGTCACTGATATCCTTTAAAATTGGTATTTTTCCTAACAGAGGAACGCCTAACCTTTCACTTTCTTTCTCCCCGCCACCAGTTTTAAAAAGGTCCATTTCAATTGTAAAAGTCCCATCATCATTAATAGGGATTCTCTTACCCTCTATAGTAATAGAGGTTGAAGAAAAATTATTAATTTCTCCATTTATAACAAAACCAGACATGTTTTCTACAACCCCAAGTATAGGAGTGTTTACTTTCTTAAACATATCAGCACCCTTTCGAACATCAGCCAAAGCAATATCTTGGGGAGTTGTGACAATCACTGCGCCCGAAATTTTAAGTTTTTGGGTTAATGTAAGTTGCACATCTCCTGTACCTGGAGGCAGATCTAGGATCATAATATCTAGATCTCCCCACTCAACATCCTGAAAAAATTGTTCGGTCATTCGTGCAACTAGAGGGCCTCTCCAAATAGTGGGTGAATTATTTCCACTTATAAAACCAAAACTCATTATATCCATACCAAGATGGTTAATTGGGATCAATTTTTTTTCTGGTGTCATTTTTGGTTCTTCATTACAACCAAGAATGATTGGAAGCGAGGGGCCATAAATATCAAGATCTAACAAACCTACTTTATTTACATCATTTTTTAAGGCACAAGCTAAATTAGCCGCAACAGTTGACTTTCCAACTCCTCCTTTACCGCTAGCAACAGCAACAATATGTTTAACATTGGCCAATGTTTGACTGACAGGTTGAGGCGAGTTCAACTTAGGGTTTTCAACACTTGGTCCTCCTTCAGACATTTGAATAATAATTTTTTTAGATAGATTAGATAACGCATCCTCGACTAATTTTTTAGTCTGTTCTTTTTTGTCAACATTCTGTGTTAAGATATTCAATTCTATAACAATACTCTGATCCGAGATAGAAATATCTTTAACCATACCGAAAGACACAATATCTCTTTCAAAACCAGGATACTTTACTGTTTTTAATATTTTTAATATGTTTTCTTTTGTCATAATGAGTTATAAAAAAAACGACTACAAAATTGTAGTCGTTTTTTTGTAAGAGTTCACATTTTATTTAGCCGGTGTATTCCTGTCCAAACCATTCATAATTTATTTTGATGAAACTATTCCACTCATCAGGGACTTCACTTTCTTCAAAAATCGCCTCTACTGGACACTCAGGTTCGCAAGCACCACAATCGATACATTCTTCAGGATCAATGTAAAGTTGCTTCCCCTCAGGATCAAATCCATCAGCTTTTGCTTCCTCTCCGGCACCAGTTTTATCATCAGGCCCATGAATACAATCAACGGGGCAAACCTCTACGCAGGCAGTATCGCAAGTACTTACACATGGTTCGCATATTATATAAGTCATTTTTTCTCCCTAACTTTTTTGTTTTAACAGCATTATAATTTAATGGGTTAAGAGAATGGGTTAAAAAGGTTTTGATATAAAATTATTTTAATTAAAATGCCAGTGCTCCCATAGGATCCCATGGCTCTAACTTCACAGGGTTTGCTTTATTATACAACTCAATTAATTTTTCATCCAGAAAAGACTTATGCACCACCACCTCATAATTGAACTCATCAAACCATCTATCAGACATGATCTGGTAACCTTTGTCCCCTGCTTTATTTCCCCAACTATTTTCGACACGCCATTTTAATGATCTGCCACTCGCATCTAAATCTACGCCTGTGAATAACATCGCATGCGTCATCTGGCTATCTCCATATTCCAAACGTGCACCTTTATCCATACTGAATGTAGTATCGTAAAAAGATTCAAACTCAAAAAGATTTAAACTCATAATGCCAAGATCTCTATGATAATACTTATTGACATCACAACCAAACCACACAGGATTATTGTTTTTTATTGATTTAATAACTGCTTTTTTCATCTTTGAGGTTTCTACATTTAGATATCGTATAGGTCTTCCCTCAATCACATTTCCCAAAAACTTCACAGTATAAATCGTATCATATTTTTTATCTGACATAGGGCAATTGATTAAACATACATATTCATCAAGGTTTAGACCTATATGGTCTCTATAAAATGTTTTAGGGGTTAATTCTTCAAATCTGGTAAAATTATCTTTTTTGTCCCTGAATTGCCATGTGAAAGACTCTGGTGGAGTCCCCAGATGTATAGTTAACAATTTATATATAGTCCCCAGCATGTCTCTTTTCATTTCTTGAAGGTCTACGTTTGAGGCCCCAACACTCTTTTCAGAACGAAGTTTTCTAGCAAATTCTCTAAGCTTTCTAGTAATGATTTTATTCATAAACATAGACTTAGATGAAGAAAACGATTCAGGCATTTCAGATTGTGGAAGGACTCCATATTTGTTTACCAAATTAACCCACATATCCCATTGACCACCATCCTGGATTGGGTTATCCAACAAATGCATTATAATTCTACTGTTCCGGGGTTTAGTTGTTGTTTCTAGAATTGATTCAAGAAAATAATTAGCTTTTTCCAACTTATCCCAAAACATGAAATAACTTTGTGAAAATTGAAAATCTTTAAGGTTATATTTTCGACCTAAATAAATCCTAAACAAATTTAGCCCTGCAAAACCCCAGCACCTACCACTCGACTTTTGGTTTGTTGCCTGCATCTCCCCATCTATTATGTTTGAGAAGGTATGGTCTATCCTTCTAAACTGATCCCAATCCATTGTTAGCTCAGTTATTTCGTTCCTTATTGCGGCATTTCGTGCAACTTTTAACTTCTCATCACGAAGAGTGTTTTTTTTAAACTTGCTAATAGTCCCAATCTTTAAGTTATTCATTATGACTCCAAGGTTTGTTTTTATACTTTAATTTCGTTTATTTTTATTTTAGAAGATTAATACATACTCATGATCCCTAGCATTATTACTATAAAATAAACCAATAAGTTTGCAGCTCCGCTGTAATCTTTCGCAATACGTTGTCCAGTAAAAAGAATGATAACCGTCAAAGAGAGGATCAACAAACCATTAAATATCCATTCTGTATCTTTAAAGGTCACTGCAAAATAAATACCATAAGCACAGGATAATCCACCGATTAATTCTAAAACAGTTATAGCAGAAAGAGATAACGGAGCAACGCGGTTCAATGGAGTCTTAGAAAATTGAGATCGAAAAAATTCTAAATTTTCTTCGCGATTAATTATTTTATCAAAGCCCGATTGAATAAACGTAATCGCCATAATTAGTCCAATTAGTATCTGGCATAGTACCAGTGGGTCTTTAAACTTTACGCCAAATAATTCTATACGGCCCTCAGGGTATTTGATTTCTACGTAATCAAATCCAGTTGTTTTTGTAGAATCATTAATATTTTGTGATAAAACTATCGATAAGCTCACAAAGTACAGTATAAACACAATTTTCAGTGGATGTTTCATTTTATTTCATCCTTATTTATTAATTCTATTATTTTTTCTTTAACCATATCACGTATTTCATCAACGCTGAGACCTTCATATTGTTTTTTATTAATTGGTTTTCCAAATCTTGTTATTAATACCCCAGGCTTAAGCCGCCAATCTGTTTTCTTTTTTGCTTTAAATGCACCAATTAAACCAATAGGAATAATAGTAGCACCAGTATTGCTTGCCAAATGGAATGGACCTTTTTTGAAATCACCAATCTCCCCTGTAAAAGTACGAGTGCCTTCTGGAGCAATAATAATTGAAATGCCTTTATTAATTGCTTTCTCTGCTTTATTAAGTGCATTTATGGCTTTTTTTATTTTTGTCCTTACTATTGGAATTGCACCATACTTCCTTCCAACTGTACCCCAAATAGGCCATTTAAATTGTTCTAAAGCTCCAACTACTGTAACGTAATGCCCGAGGAAGGCACCAACCATAAATTGATCAAATAAAGAAACATGATTAAACATATATAAATACGGTCCTCCATCTATTATTGGAGCTTTACCTTCTTTCTTTAACCATTGACCGGCAAAAAAGCATGCACACCAACACCATATGCGTAACAAAAAATAGAAATATTTTTTGGGAACTAGGTAAAGAGAAAAAAACAGAAAAACCAATGATAATAGCATATAAAAAATCCAAACTGGCCATATGATTAGTGAAGCGATAGTCTTATACATTCCAACCTTGTTTTTTTATTAGATCAAATATTTTATGATTTGCTTTTGAAAATGCAAAACGACCTATTTCTGTTGGCTTTATCCATCTATTTTCATTTTCTGTTCGAAGTTTTTCCATATTTTCTTTACAATGATACACGTGGAATGTAATAGAAAAATGACTATAAGTATGTTCAACTGATCCAATTTTTTTTACAATTGTGGGAATTCCCCCAAATTTTTTTTTAATATTTACTTTAAGGTTATTTTTTTTTGACCTATCATCTTTTAGTTTAAGATTTGGAATTTCCCACAACTCTCCAAGCATAGATTTATTATTTCTTTTTTGAATGATAAATCGATTTTTTCTCCATAGTATGCATCCAACTAATATTAGATGAGGTTTCGGGCTTCTAATTTCTTTTTGGGGGTATCGACTTTGAAATCCACGGAAGTTTGCTTTGCAGTTAAGTTTTAAAGGACATACATGGCATTTTGGATTCACTGGCCTACATACAAGAGCTCCGAGTTCCATAATAGCCTGATTAAAAATACTTGGGTTATTTCTAAGAATTTGTCTTTTTAAAAAATTGTTTATGACTTTTAAATTATAAGGTGACACTTTTCTTAACGCTAAAAATCGACTCATAACACGCTTTACATTACCATCAATTGCAACATGAGAAATACCAAAAGCAATTGATAATACAGCACCAGCTGTATAATCACCCACCCCAGGCAGGGATTTAAATAAATTAAAATCATTAGGTATTTTACCATTATATACATTCGAAACAATTTTTGTCGCTTTATGAAAGTTCCTGCATCTTGCATAATAACCGAGCCCTTGCCAAAGGATTAGTAAATCGGATAATTCTGACTTAGCTACATCTTTTATTGTGGGAAAAGTTTTTACCCATTTTTTATAATATGGAATCATTGTTTCAACTTTTGTCTGCTGTAACATAATCTCAGACAGCCAAATTTTATATGGATCTTTTGTATTCCTAAATGGAAGATTGCGTTTATTTTTTTGGTACCATTTAATTAGTTTTTTTATTTCTAAATTAGATTTCATATTTTTTTTTCGATCTTACTATTAAGGTAAAAGTATTAATCGCGCTGCATGTTTTTTATATATGTTTAAAGTTGAACTATCCATTTTTTCTGTGGTCATTTTATGACCTATTATATTCCAATGGTTTAGTTTTAAAGGCCCTATCTTATACCATTGCCCCGGTATTAAGACTTCATTTTTTGCCAAGGGGGTTATTGGATCCTCACCATTTATCCCTGTTGTAGGTCCAGCCATAGAACATGTGTTTACTAAACCATCATTTTCAAACCACGAAGAATCCGTTTCAGTACCATCCTCCCAGTAGCCTGAATGGGATCCTATAATTTTTGCCCTAGCCCTCACTAATAAAGGAGTACTACTTAAAGGAGAGTGGAAGAAGTCTTTTTTGTTTTTTCCCGTAATTGATGTTGATATTGAAAAATAAAAAATATCGGCACTTGCGCTTGCGTAATTATTAATTTCTTTAGCACCATCTAAGCTTACATCCCAGCTGCTGATATTTTTTGTTCCCCATATTGGATTAGAACGTAATCTACTAACATAACTGCTCCATGATTCAGTTGAACCCCTTACAAAATGCCAATGATCAAGGTCAAAATCATAAAATCTTGTACCCAAAACACCAGCTAGACCAATAAAGTATTGTATAAAAGGAAAAGTGTTTGTAACCATATCAGAAACTGTAGTACCGTTGTGAGGTGTTGAAATCGTAGTAATGCTACGTATCCAACCTTTGTTTTCTTTACCAAGCAACGGAGATTCCTCTAGTATCTTACCTTCAAAATCTTCATAAAAGAAATTATCTAATAAATACTGCAAAACCCTAGCTGTTTGCCCACCCATACTGTGCCCAATTAAATGTACAGGATTATTTTCATTCCACTCCGGGTATAGGCCTTGATAATATTTTTTCTCAGGTTTCTGGATTAAATTATATTTTTGACTATGAGCTTTACCATAATCTAAATGCCCTCCTTTTAATTGAGTATACACTTCAACTGCTCGATCCCGATTGGATGATACTGGTCCTATCGAAACTTCAAAAACAGTATACCCTTCTAACCTAAGAGTATCAGCAATATTTTCTTTTCCACCCCAATAATTATAATCCCCCATTTCTTCAGGTCCCCAACCCAAAAATCCATGTATGAGTACAATGGGATAATCATTACCCGCTTCCAAAAAAAGATGGTTAAATAGAATAATTAAAATAATTTTTCTAATCAAAATTTAACCTCTAGCTCTGCACCATGAATTAGAGATCCTAATCCATAAATGTAAGACCCATAAATTAATTTGATATCCTTTGTATCATAAATAAAGCCAAAACCACTTGCACCAAAGATGGTTCTCAAAAAATTTTTTTGTATATTATGATCAATTTTTTTTGTCGAAGTTCCCCATAAGAATTTGATTTCATTGGTAACATCCGCAATCCCACCAATAGATATATTTCTTGATATAAAATTTTTCCCTAATTCTCCATCTACAAAAACATTCATTGGTAGATATGATAACTTTTTTAGAATACTTAATGTAATATGAGGTTCTATCTCATCAACTATTTTTTCTGATTGAATTAATGTCTTCGCAATATTTTTTATTGCAAATCCAATAGTCATTTTTAATGGTTCAATAATAGCTTGGTTTCCTGCAGAGAAAATAACAGATGCTGTCTTATAATTGCTTAAGGCTGAGTAATAAATTGAAGTTGAAGCTCCAAATTGTAGGGGTCTATTTTTTAAAACAGATGAATAATTAATTTTCAACCACGTATCACTAGAATGATAAACAGATGTCGGATTTGCATCAATGTCATACCCGTCAAAAGAACCATAATTTATGTACCGCAAATCAAAACTAGTGGCACTCTTTCTCCTCGGGAAGTTTATACCAAAAGATTGACTAGTAATTCCTGCAGGGTAACGTATAAATCCTGTGGAAAATTTTTCCGTATCAATAATTACAGACGGGTTTCTTTTTGATGAAATCAAAGAAGAAAATAAATATCCTGACCCACCTAGAGCCATTGTTAAAGGAGACGTGTAAGCATAAAAACTAGGTTTTACTGCCTTACAAAAAGATATAGTAAAAAAAACGATTATAAAATAAAATCGTGGACTTTTCATTGTGATAATCATTTTATATCAAACTTTGAGGATCTACATCAATATTGATTTTATTTTTCCCAATTTTACTTAGAATTTTTGATCCCTTAAAATTAATTGAAATAAATTCATTTAGTTTTCTACCGTTTCTATCAAACTTTTTAGATGACTTGAATAGAATCTGAAATCGATATTGATTATTCAACTTTTCTAAATAACATGGTGCAGGACCCAATATCTCTAAACCTTTATACTTGTTTATTAAAGACGAAAAAATAAATTCTGAAAATTTTTCAACAGAATTTAAATCTAGCCCTAAGATTTCAATTTTTGATATCCAACTATATGGTGGGTAATTCAGTTCTTTCCTTTCAGCTAAAACGATTTCATAATAATCTTTGAGATTTAAATCAGAAGCACACTTTATAACTGAATTATTTGGCACATATGTTTGAATAACAACCTCTCCGGGTTTATCTTTTCTACCAGCTCTTCCTGCAGCTTGGTAAATCAATTGAAATACCCGTTCCCCAGTACGAAAATCCGGTAAATGAAGGCCTAAGTCCGAATTAATTATTCCAACCAGAGTAGCGTTTGGAAAATCTAAACCTTTGGCTATCATTTGGGTTCCAATGAGTATATCAATTTTCCCATTTGAAAAATCTTCAATGACCGAGGTCAAATGTGATGTATTTTTTGAAGTATCAGTATCTAGTCTTACCACGTAAGCATTGGGAAATGTTTCTTTTATTAGAGATTCTACACGTTGAATACCTGTACCAGCATATTTTATTAGCGAGCTATTACATGCTGGACAAGACTTAGGTTTTTCTTTTTTTGTTAAACCACAATAGTGACATCTCAAACTTGATCCTTTTTGATGATAAATAAGAGATACCTTACAAGAATTACAAGTTAAAACTTGTCCACAATCTGAACATCTAACTATTGTAGAATATCCTCTTCTATTATGCAGAAGGATAATTTGTTCTTTTTTATTAAGTCTTTCTTCAATTTTATCTTGTAATAGCCCTGAAAAAATTACCCCATACTTCCCAGATTCCTCTTGATTTAAAAGCATATCCTGAATAAACACCTTTGGATATTGAGCTTTACCAAAGCGTTTATGAAGATACAGATATTCAAACTTTCCTTGAATATGATTTTGGTAACTTTCTAGACTTGGCGTTGCACTAGACAGTAAAACTGTTGATTTTTCTATTGAAGCTCTCATAACTGCTACATCACGGGCGTGATATCTTGGAGCAGGAGCATTTTGTTTAAAGGACGATTCTTGTTCCTCATCAACAACAATTAAACCTATATTCTTCATCGGAACAAATATTGCACTCCTTGCTCCAATCACAATATTAAATGAACCATTGCATATTTCTTTCCAAGTCCAAGATCTTTGTGACTGGGTTAATTTTGAATGCCAAATAGCAACTTTATCTCCAAATTCTGCTTTAAATCTACCTGCGATTTGAGGAGTCAACGATATCTCTGGCAATAATATTATTGCATTTTTACCTATATTAAGACATTCTCGAACAGATTCAATATATATCTCAGTTTTTCCACTTCCAGTAACACCATGTAATAAAAACGGATCATATCTATCATAAGGCAGGGAAGAGACAATTTTATTTATCACTTCTAGCTGATTTTCATTAAATAAAATTTCTTTCCTATCTCCCTTCAAAAAAAAACCTGAATTATCCGGTAAAACTTGTTTCTTGGCTAGTTTAACAAATCCTTTGTTTTCTAAAGTCTTGCAAACAGTTAGAGGGTTTGCCATAACCTTTTTCAAAGAGGAAACTTTTACAGGATATTTATTATTAATTAACTTTTGCAAAATAAAAAATTGCTTTGGTGCTCGGTTTTCAAGTTCGATTAAATCTTTTTTATTCAGTTCTTGATTAACATCTACATACCATCTACTGGGGGGATTATATCCTAAGGAGAGATTTTTAGGAAGGACTACTTTTGCAACTTGTCCTTTTGGAGTAACATAATAATCGCTTAACCAATTAATCAAAGACCACAATTCGGAAGATAAAACAGGTTTTTCATCTAAAACCTCAGAAATAGACTTAATTTGACCTTTGTAATCTATTTCTTTTGAAAAAGAAGTAATTATGCCCTGCCGTTTCCGGCCTGATAATGGGGCAATTACTCTCGATCCTACAGAAAGAACACTTTGAAATTTACTTGGGATCTTATAAGAGAATATCTGAAAACTAGATATTGGAAAAGCGATGTCAGCATACATAACCTACGATTTTATAAGATACTATCAAAGGATTCCAACAAAAAACCTGACATATTTGGTATTTATTAAAAAAGTCTTAGATCTGTTTTATGGTAATTGTCATGCTTTTATTACATATACTTTTAAATCGCCATTTATATTTGAGCTTATTTTTATTGGAACATGATATATACCTAAAGCCCGTATCTGTTCATCCAAAAGAACGGAATTTCGATCAATACTTATATCTTTTTCTGCTAACGCTCTCTGAATATCTTTTGCAGTGACTGATCCAAACATTTTTTCATCTTCTCCAACCTGGGCTTCAATTGTGATTTCAGTTTTAGAAATCTTAGTAACTAAGTTATGATCAGCCGCGTTTTCACGTTTTTTCTTTATTTCAGAGATCTTTTTTCTTTCTTCTGAAACCGCTAAGTTCCGTTTTGATGCTCTCAAAGCCACTCCCTCAGGAATTAACTTATTCCTTGCAAAACCAGGCTTTACAGTGATTATATCCCCAGAGCGACCTAACCCTTTCATATCTTTTAATAAAATTACTTCCATTTTTCTTCTCCTTATATCCCTGATCTAATCGAGACCGCCTTCTATATATGGCATAAGAGCAATCGACCTTGCCCTACGTATTGCACGAACAACTTTTCTGTGCATTTTAGCACTAGTCCCGGTAACTCTTCTTGGCATAATCTTCCCTTGATCATTTATAAACCTCCTCAAAAGTTTTACATCTTTATAATCAATTTCAGTTATACCATTTTCTTTAAAAAAACAGTATTTCCTACGATGTTGTAGTGCCATTCTCAGCCTCCTCATTTTTCATATCAATTGGATCTTTTAATTCATCCTGGTTTTCTTTGGATTCTTCATTTTGTTCTTGATTAGCTTCAGTTTCATTTTTTTTGCTTTCTTGTTCCTCTTCTGTGTAAACCCCAGGTTCAGATTTTAGAACAACAGTCATATGACGTAAAACCTTATTGTTTAACTTCATCCAAGTGTCAAATTCTTTTAATTTATCTAAATCTCCACCGCTATATTGCAATAATATAAATATCCCATACTTTTGCTTCTCAATAGCATATGCAAGACGCTTTTTACTCCAGACACGATGGTTAATGACTTTAGAATTAGTTTTAGATAATTCTGATTCTATTTCTTTTTGAGATTGTTTTAATTTTTCATTTTCAAAATTTGGATTGATAATATATAGTGTTTCATAAAAACGCATTTTAACTCCTTATCGTTTATGCAATTAGTGGTGCAATTACTAGCGAGACCACGGACATTAGTTTTATTAATATATTCAAAGAAGGTCCAGATGTATCCTTCAACGGATCTCCGACAGTATCTCCCACCACGGCAGCTTTATGTGAGTCTGATCCCTTCCCATACTCACTGCCATTAATTATTATGCCTTCCTCAATCATTTTTTTAGCATTATCCCAAGCTCCGCCAGAATTAGACTGAAAAATTGCCATTAGTACTCCAGATACTGTAACACCTGCAAGTAAGCCACCCAAAGTTTCAGCACCAAAAACGAATCCAACAAAAAGTGGTGTTAATATTGCTAATAAACCTGGGACTATCATTTCACGTATTGCTGATTGAGTAGAGATTTCAACGCATTTACCATATTCTGCTTTATTAATTGCCGTTTTATATATTTCTTTGTCTTTTTCATCCCAGTTATCCTCATCTTTTAGATTCATCACCTCAAGCGCTTTTTTCAGCTCCGGGATTTCATTAAATTGTCTTCTAACTTCTTCAATCATTGACATTGCAGCTCTTCCAACTGCTCCCATAGCCATGGAAGAAAAAACAAATGGTAACATTGCACCAACAAATAACCCTGACATTACCCAAGCGTCGGTGAGGTCGATAGCAACAAAGGCTATTGATTCTGGAATACCCTCATTCAACCGAACATTGTAGACTGTTGTTCTGTATGCAGCAAACAACGCCAACGTTGTCAATGCTGCGGATCCAATTGCAAAACCTTTTCCAATTGCGGCTGTAGTATTTCCAACGGCATCTAATTTATCTGTTCTTTCCCTGACCTCCTTCGGAAGCTCAGCCATTTCAGCGATTCCTCCAGCATTATCAGATATTGGACCATATGCGTCTACAGCTAACTGAATTCCCGTATTAGCTAACATTCCGAGCGCGGACATTGCAATTCCATATAAACCAGCTAACTCATATGCTCCAATAATAGTTGCAGCAATAATTAAGGTTGGTATAGCTGTAGATTGCATCCCAACACCTAGACCTGATATGATATTAGTTGCAGCTCCTGTCACTGATTGTTTTGTAATAGATCGAGTTGGAGATGTGTGTGTGCCTGTATAATATTCTGTTATTAATCCTATACCTAATCCTGCAGCTAAACCGATTACAGTTGACCAGAACACACCCATTGATGTGTAAGTTAATCCATTTATTTTGAATGCCGTTGGTAGTAGATTATCTATTAATAAATAAATAATAATTATCATTAAAATAGAGGAACCAAATTCGCCAATATTCAATGCTCTCTTCGGATTTCCACCTTCTTTTACTGAAACCAAAAAAGTGCCTAAAATTGATACTATAATTCCCGATGATGCAATGAATAATGGAAGAAAAATAAAATTTAAGTCCATTTCTCCCGAGACAATTATACTTGCGCCTAGAACCATAGATCCAATGATTGACCCTACGTAAGACTCGAATAAATCTGCACCCATACCTGCAACATCACCTACATTATCACCTACATTATCTGCGATTGTAGCAGGATTTAAAGGGTGATCTTCCGGAATCCCAGCTTCAACTTTTCCAACCAGATCTGCTCCTACATCTGCTGCCTTTGTATATATTCCACCTCCGACGCGAGCAAAAAGAGCAATCGATGATGCCCCAAGGGAAAAACCTGATAGAATGGGAAGTATCTTATTATAATCAGGAATATTATTATTCTGAAAAATTTGCTCAAAAAGAACAAGTAATATTCCTAAACCAAGTACTCCTAAACCAACAACGGACATTCCCATAACAGTTCCACCAGTGAATGCTACGTTGAGGGCTGAGGCCAACCCCGTTCTAGCTGCATGAGTTGTTCTATTATTAGCTTTTGTTGCAACGCGCATACCTAAAAAGCCAGCAAGCCCTGAAGCCAATGCACCGACAACAAATGAAAGAGATATCAAATGGTTACCACTCTGATAGTTGACTAGTCCAAGAAGTATAGCTACAACAAGTATAAATACTGATAAAACACGGTATTCAGCTTTCAAGAAAGCCATAGCACCCTCCGAAATACTTGCCCCTATCGATTGCATTCGATCGGTTCCTTCCTCTTGTTTTGCTATCCAACGAGTTTTCCAAAAAGAAAATACCATGGCAATACAGCCAGACCCAAGAACACTAACTGTCATTAAACTCATTTATTTCCTTTCATCATCTGTTAAAATAATTCATACTAATATTGATACCTCGTCTTGCAATTGATTCAAGGGCATCAACACACTTTCCAACCATTTTTTCTACTTCCATTTCATAAGCAGGATTAAACGGTTTTAAAACATATTTTTCCGCGGGCCTCATATTTTCGTCAGTCCCAATCCCAAACCTAATTCTCGCAATTTTATTTGACCCTAAACGCCTAATAATATCCATCATACCACGATGACAACCATCACCACCTTTTGTCCGAATGCGCATGGACCCCAATGGGAGATCTACGTCATCCAATATTATATGGATATCTGAAGGTAAAAGATTCCATTTTTTAGAAACATCTTGAACTGCTAATCCTGACCTGTTCATTCCTGTCGTAGGCTTAACTAATACCATCTCCATCCTCTGATGTTGTGCGAAAACATAATCCCCAGAACCTCCTCTAAAAGATAGTTTTTTCCGATGCACAAATTCATCCATTACCCAGAAACCAGCATTGTGCTTAGTTTTTTTATATTTTTCTCCTATATTGCCCAATCCAATAAATGCAATCATCACTAATTGTTGTTTTCTCCTGATCCTTCATCAGACTTTCCATCTATCCCTTTGGCGTCTCCTTCATCAGATTCTATTTCTTCACCTTCTGTAATTTTATCCTCATCAGACCCTAGCTCTTCTTCTATAGAAGGGGCATTAATAGAAACAACATTTAACTCGGATGCAGAAATAATTGATATGTCGTCATTAGACATCTTTATATCTGCAACACTGTATGAATTATTTATTTCTAGTTTGCTTATATCTAAATCAATTTTCTCTGGGACATCGGTAGGAAAACACTCAATTTCAATTTGATTCATTGATTGAAATAACAAACCCCCTTCTTTTATTCCTATGGCATCACCAACCAGCACAAGAGGTACAGATATTTTTATTTTCTCTGATCTCCTAACGCGCATAAAATCAATGTGGATAACTTCATCGCTAACTGGGTGGTATTGTAAATCTTTAATCATAACATATTGTCTATTTCCTGAAAAATCTATTTCAAAAATTCGTTGCCCTGAATTAAAAGCTTGATACAACTCAATCTTCATAATTGCGATATTAATAGTATCTTCTCCCTTATAATAAAGGATCCCAGGGATTAATCCTTTTTTGCGAAGAGATTTAGCATTTTTTGTGCCTGTAGTCTCCCTATCCTGAATTTTTAAATTATAATAAGAGCTTGCTACCATATTTATTTCTCCTTTTTAAAAATCAAATAACTCACTTACAGATTCATTTTTATAAATCCGGTTTATTGCTGATCCAAAAACATTGGAAACCGAAACTATTTCCATATTATCTAATTTCATATCGCTTTTAATTTGAATGGTATCAGTGATAATTATTTTACGAATGTCCGCATTTTTGAGCCTAACAATAGCTGGGTCTGACAAAACACCATGTGTTGCTACAACTGATACAGAATTAGCCCCTTGATCCAAAGCCGCTTTTGTTGCGTTTATTATTGTTCCTGCGGTATCAATCATGTCATCGATAATGAGAACATCTTTAGATTTTAGATCTCCAATTAAATGACTCACATCAGTTTTATTTGGGGCATAGCGTCTTTTGTCAATAAGAGCAAAATGCATACCAAGATGCTTTGCGTAACCTTGACTAATAGCTGCTGAGCCTATATCGGGTGATAAAACGGTTGAGGTTTCAGGATTCAAGCCTTCTTTTTTAATTGAATCTAAAAGAACCATTCTGCTGTACAAATGGTCAAATGGAATTTTTGCAAATCCTTGAATCTGAGTAGAATGTAAATCCATTGTAATAATTCTATTTGTGCCCATTGCAGTAATTAAATCAATCATCACTCTCGATGAAATTGGAACTCTAGGCTGATCTTTTCTGTCCTGTCTACCATAACCAAAATAAGGGATTACAGCTGTAACTCTTCCGGCAGAAGCACGGATAGCAGCATCTGCCATCAAAATTAATTCCAAAATATTCTCTGCTGGACTATTTGTTGATTGAATCAAGAAAACATCATGCCCTCTTACGTTTTCTTCATACTTTACCCATAGTTCTCCATCAGAGAATGTTTTAAACGAGATCTTCCCAAGATCTATACCTAAATGTGATGATATTTTCTTTGCTAAATTAGGATTACTCCTTCCACTAAAAATTTTTAATTTATTCTGCATTACTAATTAACAACCTAATTTTTTTGCTGGGGCGCAGGGACTCGAACCCCGACTGCCGGGACCAAAACCCGGTGTCCTACCGTTAGACGACGCCCCAATCATTTTTTTGCATATCAGCTTTTGATGGGGTTCGACAAAAATATTTTATATTTGGATAAAAAATGTGACTCAGCCACTTTAGCAGTAGCGTCTTCATCAAAAATCCCAAACACAGTCGAGCCTGATCCCGACAGACTGGCATAAACTGCACCTAAATCGCGAAGTTTATTTTTTATTACTCCAATCTCTGGATATGCTGGAACAACGATTGATTCAAAATCATTCTCAAAAAGCTCAAAATGGATATTACCATTCTTTAGAAAGTCCGTAAAATTAATTGTGTCTCGCGGTTTGTCCAAAATCTTTTTGAATTTTCGGAACGCCCATGATGTATCGATAAATATTTTTGGCATTACCAATAAATATCTTCCAGGAATATGTACATTTAGAGGTTTTAATACCTCTCCAATGCCCTTCCCTATTTGGGTACCCCCATTGATAAAAAATGGTATGTCAGCACCTATTCCTGACCCTATTTGTTCTAATTTTTTCCTTGAAATCTTTAATTTGTATAATTTTACTAAGGCCTTTAAAACACTTGCAGCATTTGAGGATCCACCTCCAAGACCTTTACCGGGAGGAATGTTTTTTTCAAGCTTGATTGAAACACCTCCAAAATCATATAATCTTTTTAATTTTTTCCATGCTTGAAAGCAAAGATTATTATTGCTATTTGACAACCAATCAACATTACATGAAAAACTAAATCCAGACTTTTGCTTTTCGACAATTAGTGTATCATGAAAGTCTATCTCTTGAAAAACAGTATTTATATTATGGTAACCATCAGGACGATGGTTTAAAATATTTAGTCCTATGTTTACCTTAGAATTAGATTTAATTATCAAAGCTGACATCTTTTTTGAGAATAGTTACAACTGCTTGAGCAGCCCAACCTCTTCCTTCCCCAACAACTCCTAAAGAGTCAGTAGTTGTTGCCTTTACAGATATTTGATTCTCTTCAAGTTGCAAGGATCTTATCAAATTATTTTTGATTTTTGGAATATGTTTTTGCAGTTTTGGCTCTTGGATAATGATTGTTGAATCTAAATTATTTATTTTAAATCCCAGATCATTAATTCGCCTATTAACATTTAATAAAAAATACTCACTAGAAATATCTTTGTACTTTTCATCTGTACTAGGAAATAAAAACCCAATATCTCCTAAAGCGGTTGCTCCCAAAACAGCATCAACAATTGAATGTATTAAGCAGTCTCCATCAGAATGCCCTAAAGAACCGAAAGGGAATGGAACTTCCACTCCTCCAATTATAAGCTTTTCTCCTTTTACAAGTTGATGCATATCATATCCAATTCCTGTTCTGATTTTTATATTAATGACTTAGCCCTTTCCCAATCATGTACTGTCGTTATTTTAAAATTATTTTTATCCCCTTTTACCAACTTTATGGAGTAACCCATTTCTTCCATCAGGACTGATTCATCTGTACCTATTAAACCTAGATTATGAGCATTATCTATCGCTTTAATTAATTTATCTTTTTTAAATGTCTGAGGAGTTTGAGCTAACCAGATATCATTACGATCAATCGTCTTTCTTATAAATCCATTATGACTTAATTTAACAGTGTCAACACTTGGGCAAGCTATTACAACCCCATCCGCAGACTTGCATGAGGAAACAGATTTATTTATAAGATTCTTAGTTACAAAAGGCCTCGCTGCATCGTGAATGCATACTAATTCTGTGGTGTTCGAAGAAGCTAATATGCCATTTTTTACAGAATCTTGTCTTTTCTCTCCCCCAATAACAATCTTTGTTTTTTTTTCAAATTTTAATGCCTGTATACCTTTTTTTGTAAATTCAATTTTATCATTTTGAACAATTACGATTATTTCTTTTATTATTCTGGATAAAAAAAATGGACTGAGGCAGTGGAAAAGAAGTGGTAGCCCAGCTAATGATTTAAATTGCTTTAATTCTCCGAACCTTGTTCCAGTTCCAGCAGCTGGTATGATTGCTGATACTTGGCTCATACTTAAACTTTATTCAAAGTATTACATTGAAAAAAAATTAATCATACAATCATCATTGCATCACCATAGCTAAGAAAGCCATATTTCTTTTTCTTTGCTTCCTTATATGCTTTTAAGATTAAATCTCTATTTGCAAAAGCGCTAACCATCATCATTAGTGTTGACTTCGGAGCATGAAAATTCGTGATCATTTTATCAACCATTTTAAATTCATAAGGAGGATAAATAAATTTATCAGTCCAGCCCCGTTTGGGAGTTACTTGGAATCCAGAAATTGCAATTGTTTCTAAGGCTCTAACTGTAGAAGTACCAACTGCTATAATTTTTCTATAACGTTTTTTTGCCTGATTTATTGCCAAAGCAGTTGTAGGCGATACCTCAAAATATTCTGAATCCATTTGATGTCGGTTCAAATCTTCCACTTGCACTGGGCGAAAAGTCCCAAGACCAATATGAAGTGTAATGTATTCAAGTTTAATACCTTTTTGTTCTGCCTTTTTAATTAATCCTGAAGTAAAGTGAAGTCCTGCAGTTGGAGCAGCAACAGCGCCTCTTTCTGTTGCATATACCGTCTGATATCTCTTTTTGTCATTTAAATCTGCTTCACGATTTATATACGGAGGTAATGGACAACTCCCGATCCTATCAATTATATCATGAAGGCTTCCACCATCAAACTCAAAACGGACCACCCTGCCGCCAGATACTGTATTATCAATTACATCACACATTAACTTTGAAGTAAACATTAGCTTATTACCTATTCGAACTTTTCTGGCAGGCCTAACCATTACTTCCCAAAGGTCGTTAGCAAGCTCACGAAGAAGAAACACTTCTACTTTCGCCTCAGTACGGTCTTTACTAGCAAATAAACGAGCTGGAAAGACCCTTGTGTTATTTAATACTAACAAGTCGTTTTTCCTCATATAATCTGTAATATCAAGAAATCGCTTATGCTCAACTTCACCGGTTTCCTTATCAATCACTAATAATTTTGAAAAATCTCTCCTCTTACCCGGATGCTGAGCAATAAATTTTTTTGGTAATTGATAATCGAAATCCCCGAGTTTATACTTTTTCTTTTTTTCTATCATTAAAATATTCTTTCTTGGTTTAATGTTATTTTTTTTCCTAAAAAATCATAGGCAGATTTTTTAGCAATTCTTCCTCGAGAAGTTCTCTGCATAAAACCATTTTTAATTAAAAATGGTTCATAGACATCCTCAATAGTTGAAGCATCTTCGCCTACTGCAACAGCCAAAGATTTCACTCCAACGGGCCCCCCAGCAAATTTTTCTATTAATGTGTCTAGAATTTTTCGGTCCATTTCATCTAAACCTATTTCATCAATACCCAATTTTGCAAGAGATGCTTTTGCTACGTCAACATTGATAACTCCATTTGCTTTGATTTGAGCATAATCTCGAGCTCTTCTTAGAATCCGATTAGCAATTCTAGGCGTTCCCCTGCTACGCTTCGCTAATTCCATTGCTCCATCATCATCGATTTCAACTTCTAAAATAGTAGCGGATCTATTTATAATATAAAATAAATCTTCGGCATTATAATAATCAACTCTAAGCACTACTCCGAATCGATCGCGTAATGGAGAAGTTAGGTTCCCCAATCGAGTTGTTGCTCCCAATAATGTAAACGGTTCAATATTTAATTGTACACTTCGCGCGCTTGGACCCTTGTCAATCATAATATCGATGGTAAAATCTTCCATGGCTGAATATAAATATTCTTCTACTACACTGTTTAAGCGATGGATCTCATCAATAAAAAAAACATCCCTGTATCCTAGGTTAGTTATCATTCCTGCTAGGTCTCCAGCCCTTTCAATAACCGGACCTGAGGCATGTTTTATATTAACGCTAAGCTCCTTGGATATTATACTCGCAAGAGTGGTTTTCCCGAGTCCAGGGGGTCCAAAAATAAGTACATGGTCAAGAGCATCTCCTCGTTTGTTTGATGCTTCAATATATAGTTGAAGATTCTCAACTAATTCTTTTTGCCCTATGAATTCATCAAATTGAGAAGGGCGCAACGATCTCTCAATTATTAAATCTTCATCTAGAGGTTTAGGGTCTGCTATATGTATTTCTGTCATTGATGAAATTTAATTAATTTGCCTTAAGTTAGGTTTTAAAGATACGAATGCAAACAGCCAACGAAAAGAGGATCAACAAAGATAAAAAATGTGAAATTAATTTTTTAATTTTGGGCTTAAAAATTTTCCCGTTTCTGACTTGTTATCATTAGCAACATTTTCTGGGGTTCCTATAGAAATAACCTGACCTCCATTATCACCACCCTCTGGTCCTAAATCAATAATCCAATCTACAGTCTTTATTACATCCAAATTGTGTTCTATGACAATTACTGTATTGCCTCTATCTACGAGACGTTGGAGTACAATTAATAACATATTTATATCTTCAAAGTGTAATCCAGTTGTGGGCTCATCTAAAATATATAAGGTCTTAGATGTGCTTACTTTAGATAATTCTGTAGCCAACTTAATTCTTTGAGCCTCCCCTCCTGATAAAGTTGTAGCTTGCTGGCCAAGGTGAATATACCCTAGACCTACATCACATAAAGTTTTTAGTTTCCTATTAATTTTAGGAATTTTATTAAAAAATTCTAAGGCATCCAAAACTGACATCTCTAAAATATCGGCAATTGATTTGGTCTTATATTTTATTTCTAAGGTTTCTCTATTATATCTCCTGCCATTACATATTTCACAAACTACATAAACATCTGGCAAAAAATTCATTTCTATTTTTATAATTCCGTCTCCTTGGCAAGATTCGCATCTACCGCCCTTTACATTAAAAGAGAACCTCCCAGGCTTGTATCCTCTAACTTTTGATTCAGGTAGCATTGAAAAAAGGTCTCTGATATCAGTAAACAAACCTGTATAAGTGGCTGGGTTTGATCGTGGAGTTCTTCCAATGGGCTTCTGATCAATATCAATGACTTTATCAAGAAATTCTGCTCCATTTATTGACTCATAGCTCAAAGGGTAGCTTCTTGCTCTATTTAGCTCTTTCAACAATGCTGGATACAAAGTTTCGTTTATCAAAGTACTTTTCCCACTTCCAGACACACCCGTTACCGCTATAAACCTACCAATTGGAAAATCAACATTGATATTTTTCAAGTTATTACCGGACGCACCTTTGAGAGATAAATTTTTAGATTTTTTAATACTGCGAATTTTAGGAATCTTAATTTCTTTTTTACCGCATAGATACTTACCAGTTGGTGATTCTTTTGCTTTTAATATTTCTTCTGGAGTTCCTGCAAATGCAACCTCACCACCATACCTCCCTGCACCAGGGCCCAAATCAATAACATAATCTGCTGATTCAATTGTCTCTTGATCGTGTTCGACTACTAAAATAGAATTCCCAATATCACGTAAGGTTTTAAGCATATTTAATAACCTATTATTATCCCTAGGGTGCAAACCTATCGATGGCTCATCCAAAATATAAAGAACACCCATCAATTGTGATCCAATTTGTGTCGCAAGTCTTATTCTTTGCGATTCTCCTCCAGACAGTGTTGATGCAGAACGATCTAAACTTAAATAGTCTAAACCAACATTCACCAGGAATTCTAATCTTTGTTTAATTTCCTTTAGAATTTGGCTTGCTATCTCATTCTGTGTTGATGACAAGTTAATATTTTTAAAAAATTTATGTATTTTTTTAATGGACAAAGAAGAGATTTCACCAATATTGAATCCGCCAACTTGCACAGCAAGAGATTCTTTTTTTAATCTTGCTCCTTTGCAATCTGGGCACATGCGCATGCTCATAAATTGTTCTATCCATTCTCTGGTTCCGCCTGATTTAGTTTGTGTATACCTTCGCATTAAGTTGGGGATTGTACCTTCCCAGCCTCCTTTGTAGGTCCCAGACCACCTTTGTGAATTATATTGCATTTTGAATTTTTTATCTCCCGATCCAAAAAGAAGTATTTCTCGTACCTTAGGATCTAACTTTATCCATGGGGTTGTAAAGTTAAAACCTATATGTTGAGATAAACTTTTTAGTATACTACCGTACCAATTTCCTCTTGGTTGTTCACCAAGAGGAACTATCGCTCCTTGGATTAGACTTTTTGTTTTATCTGGGACAACAAGATCAGGGTCTATCTCCATGTGCGCACCAAGACCATCACACTTAATGCAGGCACCATAAGGGGAATTAAATGAAAACATTCTAGGAACAAGTTGTTCCATGCTAATTTCGCAATCTGGGCAAGCAAAATGCTCACTAAAAATATATTCTTTATCAGGAAGAATATTTACTAGTAATAAACCTCCACTAATTTTTAGAGCGAGCTCGACTGATTCAGTCAACCTATCAAAACTCTCAGATTTTAGGATTAATCGATCTATAACTATTTCTAGAGAATGTTTTTGGTTCTTATTTAAAATAATTTTTTCATCCACAGACCTTACTTCACCATTAATCCTTATTCTTAAAAAACCATCTTTTTTAATTTTTTTCAAAACACTTTTGTGTTGTCCTTTTTTACCTCTAACAATTGGCGCTAGTATGTGCATTTTTATACCATTCTTAAGTTTTAAAATAGTGTCTACAATTTGTTGCACTGTCTGTTTCTTTATTGGTTGACTACACTTCCAACAATAGGGATCTCCAATATGAGTGAAAAGCAAACGCAAATAATCATGGATTTCCGTAACCGTCCCAACAGTAGAACGAGGATTTCTTACTGATGTTTTTTGTTCTATTGAAATAGCGGGAGATAATCCTTCGATTACATCAACATCTGGTTTCTCCATTAATCCCAAAAATTGTCTTGCATATGCAGAGAGAGATTCAACATATCTTCTCTGACCCTCAGCATAAATCGTATCAAAGGCTAAAGAAGATTTCCCCGAACCAGAAAGGCCAGTTATAACGACTAACTTATTTCTAGGGATCGTTAGATTAATATTTTTAAGGTTATGCTGTCGAGCACCTTTAATTACAATTTTGTCCACAAATTTCTGCATTTCTAAAAATTAAAAGAAAACGATTAAATATTAAATGAAGGGGAATTTACAATATTTTATTATGTTTCATCAAAATTCATTACTTATTTAATTATTTCATTTTCTTGATAGATTTAGTGTTTAGCATTAGTTTGTACCATGGGAACATTAAAAAACCAAATCCTTATATCAATGCCCCATATGAAAGATCCTTTTTTCTCTTGCTCAGTAATTTTTGTCTGCGAACATAATAAAGATGGCGCAATGGGATTAATTGTTAACAAAAATTTTAAAGAGAAAAGATTAAAAACAATGTTTGATCATTCGTTTTTTGATAAATATAGTATAAGTTCCAATGTTGGGAATATTTACTTTGGTGGACCTGTAATGCTTGAAAGGGGGATAGTCCTTCATAGCTCCAAATTTAGTACTAAAGGGACCTTATCAATATCAGAAGAATTTTCAATAACTAGTCAAAAAACGGTTCTGGAAGAATTAAAAGAGGAAAAAACTATTCCTTTTAAATTGATGCTTGGACATGCTGGATGGTCGGCAAAACAACTTGAACGCGAGATAGAGAATGGGGACTGGCTAATGCAGTCAACTAATCCTGATTTTATTTTTAGAACTAAGTTGAGCAAAATGTGGAGTATCGCTTTGAATAGCTTAGGAATTGATCTTGGGTTTGACAAAGAAACTCGCGGAGAAGCATAAATAATGTCCTTTGGAGAACTTGAGCTTTTTTATATGAAAAAGATTTTGAAAATATCATCCCAAATATGTGAAAAAATTTTCTTCTTGATTTTGCATAAATGAATTTTAAATATTCACAGCGTAATATCATGTATTTTGTAGATAAAAATAAAACCTCTTGCGTTTTTATATCACTTTTTTTCTGGTTTAGTGCTTGTAAAGAAGACCCTGCAAGACATCTGAATCTTGGAGACTGGTATCTTAATAAGGGTTTGATTGAAGAAGCTATTGATGAATATAAAGAGGTCACTCGAGCATTTGCCGGAAATGCAAGTAGTTTGACTAGAGAAGAAAACGATATTTTAGGTAAAGCTCATTTCAAATTAGCAATAGCTTATACAAAATGGGGAATGTGGGAATTTGCTTTGAATGAAGCAAAGAAAAGTTTTAATGTACAACCAAACAAGGACAGCCATGATTTAGTTGAACTAATCCAACAAAAGCTTGCTTTAAGGACAGATTCCTAAATATTGTTGTAACCCTCAAATAGATCCAGAACGGTGCTCTCCTCCATCACAGTATATAATGGAACAATTAATAAAATCTGCTTCCGGTTGTAATAGCATCGAGATAGTATTTGCGATATCCTCTGGCCTGGTAGTGCGCCGCATAGGGTTTCTTTTTTCAGTTTGTCTTACCCAATCTTCCCATTTATCAGTGATTTTTGTAAGAGCTCTAGTAGGCGTTATACCAGCTTGGATAGTATTTGCTGTTATACCATTTTTTCCAAGTTCCCACCCTATTTGACGAATTATGGCTTCCATAGCTACTTTAGCAACGCTAACGGGGCCATATCCATCCATCGCCAAGTAATTTCCTTCGCTTGTTAGACCCATTATTCTTGATCCAGCACCTAGTAATTCCACTTTATATAGTTTCTGGGTCCAGTATAGAAGCGAATTGCCCATCACATGTATGGTCATATCAATCTGCCTTTTCGTAACAGGCTTTTGCCCAAAGAAGTTTGTAGTGGTTCCAAACGCTATTGAATGCAATAAAAGTTTTACTGGCGAATTTGAGGTGATTCTACTTATTTCAGGGATATATTTATCAATATTTTCCTCCGAGGCCGCATTTGTATTCCAAAAAATCGAATTTCCTCCACTTAACTGATTCACCTCATCGATAGTAGATAAAGCTTCTTTTTTCGCTTCACCCCTGTCAAAATGAAACCCAATAATACCATATCCATCTCTGGCAAGACGTTTTGCGGTAGCCCCGCCATGTCCTGTTGAAGCACCTAAGATAATTGCCCAATCCAAATTTTATTCTCCTTTATGTTGAAAATAACTTAACAGAAATTAAACCAATAAAGGGTAATGAAAAGTAGGTACTTTCTTTTATAAATTTTTTAGCATTTAAAAAACCATTGATAATTATGATAGTAAAAACAATATGAAACAAAAAAAATCTTATAATAAAAATGAGTTGCTAAAATGTGCTCGCGGAGAATTATTTGGGATTGATCATAGCAGAGTACCTACTGACCCTATGCTAATGGTTGATAGAATTACAGCAATTTCGATAAATGGGGGCAAGTATAATAAGGGTTTTGTCCTTGCAGAGTTGGATATAAATAAAGAAAATTGGTTTTTCCATTCACATTTTATTGGTGATCCTGTAATGCCTGGATGTTTAGGCCTTGATGGGATGTGGCAATTAATCGGATTTTTTCTTACTTGGAGTGGCTGTACTGGAAAAGGGCGAGCCTTAGGTGTAAATGAGGTTAAATTCAAAGGACAAGTACGACCCTATCATTCCATGATTAATTATAGGATTGATATAAAAAAAATAATTAAAAAACCAATGCCAATGGTATGGGGTGATGGAGAAATATATATTAAAAATAGAAAAATATATAGAGCCAAAGGATTACAAGTTGGGCTTTTTAAAAATTTAGTTTATGACTTTGATGGTGATCCTTCTACAGACACATTTTAAAAATAAAAATTTGGAAGTTAATTGATGAGCTTACAGTGTGGTATAATCGGTTTACCAAATGTTGGTAAATCCACAATCTTTAATGCATTAACAAAAGCAAACATAGCTGCAGAAAACTACCCATTTTGCACAATTGATCCAAATATCGGGATAGTAGAAATTCCTGATTTAAGGCTCCACAAACTCGCAGAAATTTATAACCCAAAAAAGATAACACCAGCAAGTGTTCAATTTATCGATATTGCAGGTCTAGTTTCAGGCGCTAGTAAAGGTGAAGGCCTTGGGAATCAGTTTTTGGGTCAAATCCGTCAAGCCCAGGCTATAATACATGTAGTTCGTTGTTATGAAGATAATAATATAACTCATGTTGAGGGGGCGATAGATCCAATACGGGATACAGAACTAATTGAAACTGAACTTTTACTAGCTGATATTCAATCACTCGAAAAAAGAGTTGTTAAAATAAAAAAACAGAAAAAAACTTCGAAGAAAGAGTCTTTCGATGAATTGGATCTACTTTTACGATTAATAGAGCACTGCAATAACGGATTTAGGGCTCTCAATTTTCCCATGAATACTGAAGAGTTTAAATTTATTTCAGAACTTAATTTGCTTACAATAAAACCAATTCTTTACGTAGCTAATATTGATGAAAAAGAATTAGTTAAAAAAAAGAAAGGAATACATACTAGCAGACTAATAAAGTTTTTGACCAAAAGAGATACTCCATTAATCGAAATATGTGGAAAATTGGAGCATGAAATTTCTATTCTTCCAAAGGAAGAAAAAAAAATATTTTTAGAGGAATATAACCTGCTTGAACCGAGTCTCAATAAATTAATACGTGCCGGATTTAAAATGCTTGGTTTAGGAACTTTTTTTACAGGAGGACCAAATGAAGTTAAGGCCTGGACTTTAAAAGAAGGATCCAATGCTACTCTTGCAGCCAAAGAAATACACTCTGATATCCAGAGAGGATTCATAAAAGCTGAAATAATAAAATATGAAGAACTGGAGCAGTATGGTTCTGAGAAAGCAGTAAAAGAAGCCGGACTTGCTAAATTAGAAGGAAGAGACTATATCGTAAATGACGGTGATTGTATTTTTTTTCATTTCAATGTTTAGTAAAAAAGATTTTTTTAAAAAATAAGTTTGTTTTCAATCACTCTAATAATAGTTTATTCTTCTTCATAATATTCGTCATCCCAATCCTCATCTTCATACTGTTCCTCGTAATAATACTGTGGTGGCGGGTATGCATAATACGGATTATTCATAATACTTGGATTAGGTTCAGTTAAATTTTTTGGTTTCTCCTTTTCTTTATTGTTGATAGAGGCTGTTTCATTCGATGAAGACTCTTGTTTTACGACAATTACCTTAGGAGGTACTTTATCTTCATGTGAATTTACATTCCCCTCTAATGCCTTTTTTACCCATTCTCTATCTGATTCAGTCAATCCAGAAGAAAGCTTAGTCGATATAGTTCTCCCTATAACCTGATTACGAAATAGCATTCCTGTCAAAATAGAAAAAAAGAGTATTATCAGTGAAACAAGCGAACCCTCTGTTTTAAATATGTATCCACCAAACATATTCCTATCAATACCAAAAGCCATAAAAATACCTATTGTAAGTAAAATACCAAAAAAAATTATTAAATTGCCCAACTGAGATGGCGAAGGTGGGGAAGATTCCATGATCAACATATAAATAAACCAGACTAATATTCCAGCAACAGCAATTATAATGCTTAGAATAGGTTGCCCTAAAAAAAGAGCTGTAAAAAAACCTACAACGCCTGCCGCAGGTATAATATAACCAACGCCAGATTTGATATCATAGTCCATATTGGCGCTCCAAATTACTTTCGAATTAGAAGTGAAATTGCTGGAAGTAAATCGTAAAAGCAAGATTTTATATGCACATCATTCAATCAAAAAATATTAAATGAATGGATCCGGTTTCCTGACCTTTTACTATTCTTTATCTCTTCCTTAATTTCATAATGATAAATAAACATTGGTACTGTAAATAAAAACTTATTTTTTATTATTTTTCAATATCACAACTTAAAACAATTGCATTTGATTGGTTTATACAAAAATATATAGGAACTTTAATAAGTGGATTACAGAAAAATACTTTTCAAATTTAGAAGCTATACACCCCTACCAATTGTAGTGCCTCTAATATATTTCTCTTTTTTAAAAAGCCCTTATTACTGGATTGGATTAATATTTATTTTCATTGGCGAATTTATTCGGTTTTTAAGTGTCCGATACGCTGGCGGCGTTACAAGAACTAGAAAAGTTGGAGCTCCAAAGCTTTGTACTTCAGGACCATATGCATACACGCGCAATCCCCTCTACGTTGGTAATGTCATTATTTATTTTGGTTTTGTTTATTTTTCTGGCGGAAACTACATGCTGGAATTATCTTTGGGGGTATTGATCTTTTTTTTATTCCAATATGCTAACATAATTTCTTTAGAGGAAGAAACACTTACTCAACTATTTGGAAAAGATTATGATGAATATAAAGAAAATGTCCCGCGTATTTTCCCCAGAATCACTAAATGGGAAAATTATGATGATCGAATCCCAAATACTTTGGGAAAAACCTTTTTTAATGAAAGAAGGACTCTACAGAATATTTTTATTCTTATCAGTATTATTTTAATTAAAACATACTTTACAAGTTCTTAACTAATTCTCGTATGGCTACTTCAAAACGGAAAAAGTATTTTCTTATTGCTGGGGAAACATCTGGTGATATTCATGGCGCCAAGTTAATCCTAGCGATAAAAAAAATTAAACCTGATTCTTTATTTATGGGTCATGGCGGTGATAAAATGAAAAATGCTGGGATGGAATTGTTAGAACATACTGATACCCTTGGTATCATGGGCTTTGCAGAAGTAATTAAACATTTTCCTAGAATGTTGAAAATTTTAAATAAAACAATTATTGAGATAAAAAAATATGAACCTGATAGAGTTATTTTAATCGATTATCCAGGATTTAATCTTCAGCTCGCAAAAAAAATAAATCATTTAAATATTCCAATAACCTACTTTATTTTGCCACAAACGTGGGCGTGGGGTAAAAAAAGAATAAAGTTAATGAAAAAAACTCTTGATCAGGCAATTTGTATTTTCCCATTTGAAAAAGAATGGTACCGATCGCAGGGTATGTTTGTAGATTTTATTGGCCACCCTTTCGTTGATTCAATTACAAATGAAAAAAATTCAAATAATTTAATTGATGCTCAAAAACTTGGTAAAAATATTCCAGCTCTTCTACTATTGCCTGGAAGTCGACAACAAGAAGTTAATAAACATTGGGAAATCTTGCTAGAAACAGTATCTAGATTAAAAGATGGAATAAAAAACTTAACTGTTACGGTCACTCCATCACCAGGAATCAACATACCAAAAACGCCGAATGATTTTGTTATAGAACCAAACATAAAAAAAGCTATCCAGCATTCAACAGCAGCAATAGTTTCTTCTGGGACAGCAACTTTGGAGTGTGCCATACAAAATCTCCCAATTGTTGTTTGTTACAAAGTTTCTAATATTTCTTGGTATTTTGCAAAATTTTTATCTGATATAAAATTTGTATCAATGGTTAACCTAATTGCAAATAAGGAAATAGTCCAAGAACATCTACAAGGGAATATGAACGCAAAAAATCTTATCAGGGCAATAAAGCCATTATTAGATATTCAAAACAATGAAAGAAAGAATATGTTATCAGAATTTATTAAGATTAAACATAAACTTGGGAAAACCGGCGTTTACAATAGAGCCGCAGAAATAGTTGTATGCAGGAAAGAATAGGAAAAAAAATAACGTTTTCTTTGGCAATCAGTTTCTATTCCTTAATTGGGGACTTACTATTAAAATTAATTTATTTTTTAAACCAATGGTTCGTGAAAGGGGAAAGCAATTACCATAATATTCTAAAATCAGAGAAATCTGTTTTAGTTTGTTGTTGGCACGGTCAACTTTTATCTGTTGTTAAAAATCTTTCTGGAAACAAATACTACGCCATTGCTGGTACTCATCGGGATGCTGAAATTATTTCCAAGATTTGTAAAAAATGGAAATTTAAAATGATAAGAGGTTCTAGCAAAGAGCGAGGATCAATTGCTTTCAAAAAAATTTTAAGTGCTCTAAAAAAACCATCTACGTTAGTTTTTATAACCCCTGATGGGCCTACAGGACCAGCAAGACAACCCAAAGAAGGTATTATAAGAGCAGCTCAAATATCAGGTTCTGCAATAATTCCAGTTACCTCATTCTCTGATAAAAGGTGGGTTTTTAAAAACTGGGATGATTTTTTTGTGGAAAAACCATTTGGTAAAATTCATATTATGTATGGAAGCCCTTTTTATTTAAAGAAAAATATGGATAAAGATCAATGCAAAAGAATTATCATAAAAAAAATGAAAAACCTAGAAGAAAATAATTTGGAAGATGCAAAAATTAAATAAATATTGGATTATTTGTTTTGCACTACCTATTTACATGATTTATTGGACTATTATTTATCTAAGAAATTTATTTTTTGATCATGGGATTTTTCAAATTAATAAATTACCATGTAAGGTCATAAGCATTGGCAACATTTCAACAGGAGGAACTGGTAAAACTCCAATGGTTATCTTTCTTGCAAAATTATTGAAAGAACAAGGGAAAAGAGTTGCGATTTTAAGCCGGGGATATAGAAGACAATCTAAAGGCACAGTCTTAGTCACAGACGGATTTTCAGCACCAAAAGACAACTATAAGATATATGGAGATGAACCTTTCTTAATCAGTAAAGTTTTAAAAGGAGTTCCTGTAGTTGTTGACGAAAATCGATTTAGAGGTGGAAAGTTCCTAATTAATCAATTTCAACCACAAATTATACTTTTAGATGATGGATATCAACATCGTGCAATTGCCAGAGATTTAGATATTGTCCTCATTAACAGTAGAGATAGAAAAGCTAATTATAGATTAATTCCATTTGGTCAATTAAGAGAACCTTGGAAAAATATTTCACGCGCTAATTTAATTATTGTAACAAAAACAAATTTGAATTATCCAAAACCATTTTTAAAGAAAAAGTTAAAAGAGGTTAACATAAATTTTTTCATTTCAAAAACAGAAAGCATTTTTTCTAAGCTGGGTGGAGGAACTATTAATAAAAATATAAATTTTAAAAACAAAAAAGTAATTATTTTTTCAGCAATCGCAGATCAACAAAGTTTTGTAGAAGAAGTAGAAAAAAAGGGAGCTATTGTTTTTAGAAAAATTAATTTTAGGGACCATTACAATTATTCCCAAAAAGATATAGATCAAATTGATATAATTGCCCAAGAACATGGAATTGAGTTTTTAATTACCACAGAAAAAGATTGGGTAAAAATTGAAACATTCAGCATAAAACACCTTGTTATTGTTTTCAGTTCTAAAATATTTTTCCCTGACAAAACCCAAATAAACAAAGCGATAAAAAATATTATAAGCTAGAGACTCCCCACGCAAAAACTACGCCAACAAATGTAAGCATTAATGGCCAACCTGTATTCACTAATTGTTTTGAACTAGGGTCATGAAATACATGTACTTGAAATTCATGAGCAGAAGTTGCTCCATGTTCATCAATAGCCATTAAAATAAAATCATTCATCCCCGTTTGGTTTTGACGTGGTGTCCAGTCTATAGTAGCTTTTTTCTTATCAAAAGATGCATATTTCGGCAACCGCACAGCTCTATAGCTTACCCGATCCTTATTTAGATCCTCCGTTGTCATTTTATACCTCCAAGTATGTCCCGTGAGGCCAACAGGTTTTGGTGCCGAAATTAATGTTGGAGGATTATTCACAAAAATCCTCCCTGTTTGAACATCTGTACCATACCCATCACTAACAGTAACTTCGTAATTATTATAATTAATCTGAGCAGCTTTTGGCACCCATAAAATTTTACCATAACGATCCATCTGCATTCCATGAGGTCCTTTAACTAAAGTGTATTCTAAATTAACGTTTTCGTTTTTATCATCAACATTGACTTGGTACTTAAATAGATCTCCAACCAATGCCATTCTTGGAGGGTTAGAAACTATTGTAGGTAAATGATTTGTATAAATTTCAAACGTTTGCTCATCTTTAGTGTATCCATCAGAGACTACAATAGTAATTCTTTTTACATCGACTTGATCGATTTTAGGCGTCCATCTAATAGTACCAGATCCTTCATCCACTACCATACCTTCTGGGAAATCAAGTAATGAAAACTTTATTGGGCTAACTCGTTCAACTATCACTCTTGGCGGGCGACCCTTACTTTCGCCGACAAAAAATTCCCAGAGAAAATCTTTTATTTTTATTGTTCGGCCATCAACGGTTTGTAAAAGAACCCAAAGTCTATTATCCTCAAAAAACACAGAATGTGTATATCGTTTCATATTTAAACGGGATACTAGAGAATCAGCAGGATTTTTGGGATCTACAAAGTAAATAGCATCTGCGTTATGCCAATCTGCTAGAAAGCGATCTATATTATCGAGGGCAACATCATCGGTGATATTTACGGAATACATCCTTATCGCAGATATATTTTCGACTTTTACGATCTTATCAAAAGTTAATAGCGAACCTCTGTTTCTATCCATTGTCATCAGGGGGTAAACATATTCTTGGCCAACAGTTGCTGCCATAGAAGGGACAGAACCAATTTTTATTGGAGCATTCACAAAGAATTCTGATTCTATGAATCTTGATTCGTGGCCATCTGAAATTTCAATTTTTAGGTTGTGAAAATCTACATCTTGCAAACTTGGCTCCCAACGTAAACGACCTGATTTTGGATCCATACGCATTCCTTTTGGTAAAGAATGAGCAGTGAAAATAATTTGATCATTCCTATTGGGATCCATAATCTCTATCTGATAATCCCAAATGCCACCAACATTTATTTTATTCATTGCCAAAGGCGCCTTTTTAATGACTGGAGGATGATTCACAAAAACATCAACATATTGAGTATCCGTAGCAACCCCGTATGTAGCAACTATTGCATAGCTTATGGTGTCTACTTGAACTGGGTTGGGAGTCCATCTTATATCACCTTTGGGATCTATTGTCATCCCATCAGGTCCATAAAATAATTTATATTTTACAATGTTATCTTCACCTTGCTTCCAGACCTTTACCCCATAATTGTAATCTTTCCCAACTTTCCCCTCATTTGGAGCTGTTGAAAGGATACGTACTCCTGCCCTTGCAAACAGTTTAAATTCTTGCACCGCTCTATCAAAACCATCAGATACGACTAAGCGAACATCATAAACATCAATATGGGAGCTATCAGTTTGCCATGATAGAACACCATTTTCAAAAGTCATACCCTCAGGAGAAATTTCAAGGTCGAATTGAAAGTTTGCATCCTTGTTTCTATCTTGGATTATTGGTTCGTATCGAAAGGTTGTTCCTGCCACAAATTCAGTTTCTTCTGGTTTAGTTAGAAACCTCGGGGGATCATTAACATAAATCCACATACTCTCATCGCGACTTTCTAATACGGGTAGCGCTTTATATTCTTGATTTGCATCCGATGTTGAGGATTTAGACTCTAGAATCTCATCCACCTTCATTCGAACATGGTAATTTATCTGAAAAGCATCAAGTTGCTTTTCTGTGGGCACCCAATTAATTGATTTTGACTCATAGAAAAAGTACATTCCTTGAGGAGGAGTTGCATCCCAACGAAAACTATAAAATTCTTCATCTCCATTTTTTGGTAACTCGTACAAAAATGGACGATTTGGTACTAAAACATATTTAGGAAGAATATGCTTTGGCAAACGCATGCCAACAGTTTCTTTTGGTTTAGGTTGTTTTGGCAACTCGAGGGTTCTTTCAATTTTTTTTGGAGGAAGTGCGGTAGGCTGTTCTTTTAATACTTTGCTCTCTAAAATTTCTGGAGATAGAGTTTGTGGAATATATGAACTTGGTGATTCGCCAAGGTCAGTAATAATTTTCTCTTCTGTTTGTGGGTCAAGAGTAGTTATCTCATCAGGAGAAACTTCAATATAGACCTCAGGAATCTCAGGTTGATCATCCTGAAGGTTCGATAATAAATCCGGTAATTTATCTGAAATGAAATCAGAGCTTATGATAAATCCCTGATCAAAACGCTCAGATTTTTTCCCTATATTAACAGTATATATACCATTTTCTTTCCCACTCCAAGCTGAAAGCAATACACTTCCTGTGTACAAGCCAGACTGTGTAAGTGGTAACATAGAAAAAAGCTGCATTCCTTGCGGAATATCGCTTGTAGCATTTTGAGTATTCTCAACAATTCCATCTTTCCCAGAAACTAGAGTTAATGCATTAATATCGGATGATAAAATCAACATATCCTCGTATGTATCTTGGTTAAAATCTTCAAGAGAAATCTGTGTTAGTGGTCCTGGGTTAAGTGGTAATTCATCGATAAGAAGTGTAGCAGGAGTCAAAGTGAATCCGATTATATCTCCTGAATTAAAAGCAGCAAGAATATCAAAAAAACCATCCGCATCCCAATCGGTGAGCTCGAAGGAGTGAGGCAATATGCCATTTATACCGTCAATTTTTTTTCTAATCATGTAACCTGAGTCAAATACCCCGCCAATGTTATAAAATGGCTGGGCTTTTAATGAACTTCCCTCTTGGCTTATTGCAAGGACGTCAGAATATCCATCGCTATCATAATCAACTGCTGCAACATATAGCAGGGCAGATCCGACCAAAAGCTCATCTGGCCTTACTTTTTTTGTCAAGATAAATCCGGATTCTTGATAATCAACAATCGCAAATCCTCTAAAAGGACTTCCTAGGGAAAGTATAATTTCTTCATCTCCATCAGCATCTTGATCCATTAATTGGAAATTATTACACCGAAGAGAACGATTTTCTTTCCCTATATCAAGCGTAGCTGATGGTAATTCTGAGAATGAAACCCCATCCCACGAATAGCTAGCTAAAAAAACATGTGGAGAGTTATTTTCACCAAAACGAGAGAGATTCATCGCGATTATTAGATTAGGGCTACCATTCCCCATTAAGTCACCAATAGTAGCATCTACAAAATATCCCTCTAAACCAATTGGTGGAGAAAACTCCCAAACTAAACTCTGATACCCTTCTTCATCAATTTCATAATAACGAACTTTGGTTGGAAAAACATCCTCATTAGGGTCTAATTCAAGAGATATAAATTCCAGAAGCTTATCTCCATCTAAATCGTAAGAGCCATTCATGTGGACAACTTTTTGTCCATTTACAAGACTAGTAAAAATGAAAACCCCAGATACTAAAATCTTTCTTATCTTAAAGAAATACATCAGAGGTAGGTGAAGATTTTGTTTTTTTTTAATCTTTAACATTTGGATTTAATATAGATGATTCTGGCTGTGATTTTTCTGTTTTAGGCAAAGAATCTTGACCATCAACACCAGGATTTTCAGGTACTATTTTCCTTCTTTCTAGTTTAAGGCTATCAATTATATCATGCGAGTTATCAAAAGTTTTTGCGGTGTCATCTGTGACATCAAATAATTCTACATTTATATTTTCGGGCACATAAGGTTCAGGTGTAGTAACTGAAGAATCATTATCAATTTTTTCCATCTCTGGGATAATGCTCTGAATTGGCTCAACCGGGATGCTTGGATTTGTTTGGTTGAATTGAGCCTCGGGAAGCCTTTGCTCTCTGGAGACCTTCGGCAATTTATCTCTTGGTTTAAATAGGGGCTCCTTCAATGATCCATCTTGCAACAGCTGAACTTTAAGAGAGTCTGGGAAATACTCTTGAATTAGCCGTGAAAACATCACGCTAGGCTCAACATAGCCATCCAAATCAAATTCTGTAGTTATTTTTTTTGATCCATTATTGCGTACTACTATTTCACCTCGAATCGCTTGGAGTTTCCCTTCATCCATAAATACCGCTAAAGATTGAGCAGGTATTGATGGAGTTGTGCTGGATAAATAAATTCCTTTGTGCACTACTGAGTCCGAGTTACCGGTAAATGAAAACCTTATTAATTTATCTTTGAAATCCATCCCCAGAGATGTTGGAAATCCTTCAAAAAAATAATCTGGAAATTCAAAAAGCGTAGGATCAAAGGCATCGGGTTGGTATGACTGTGAAAGTGAATCCTTCTCTGGACTTATAGACATAAAAACCACATTAGTTTGTAGATCATGAATCATACTTAGTGTTGTAATACTATCTGTTTGAGCATTTCTCAAAGAATAAGCAAAATCGAACGTTTCACCTGATCTCAGTCCATTTAGATTTGCACTAATTCCATGCTGAAAGTGAGATGGTTCACCAATTTGAGGTATTTGATTAACAGAGACCCCAAATGGCGCTTCGCCATCAAAAACATATCGATCTTTGGTATTTTTTATAGCTGGTGTAATTGCTAAAACATAATACAAATCAATTTGACCTTTGACTTGTTCAAATTGTGAATAGTCTTGAACAATGGGTTTAAAAGCTATTGATTCCCTAACATTGTTAGTGAATAAATTTATATCGTCATCGATATTTGGAACTATTGGTCCTTTTGAGTCATCCACTTTTTCAGGCATATATTCACCAAGATCAACCTGTTCAAACCCCGCTTCATCGGCCCACTTTTCGCTATGCATCTCTTCAATAAGCTCTGGAACTCCAGACTTTTCATTTTGGATTTCATCGTTTGGGAGAGTTTGGATTTTTGCAGACTTAAGGTAGTCACCTAGAGTAGGTGTTAATATTTTTACTTCTTTTTTTGTTTCTTCAACAGGTCTTTTTTCTTTGAATTGAGTTTCTTTATAATCGTAAGGCAAGCTAGTTAGTTCTTCAAATCGAGCTCTCTCTTTTTCAATTGGATCAGGCAGAGGAGGTATTAAGTCATTTGTATCTTCATTTTGAATTATTTTTTTCTCCAGCTTTCCACCGCTGAACTCAACCATCTGAGGCAGGGATTGGCCAGTTTTGTCTGTTTTGTTAAGCTTTATATTTTTATTATCCATCGTCAGCAAAAATACATCATCAGTACCATATGGAATCACAAGTCCATCAACCTCTGATTTCATCTTTTTGAATGGTTGTATTCCAGCTCCTATTAGAAATTTTGCGTCTCCAACCATGAAAATGTCTGATTTAACTTTCACTCCACCAGCATCCATATTAAATACTGCCGTTTTAATTTTGTTTGCCTCTGGTGAAACAATTGCTAAGTAAGACGAACCATTACTTATAAAACCACCTGCAAATATGTGTCCATAGCCGTTTTCAATAATTGGCTCACTCAGTATAGTGATTTGTCCTAGTGTTAAATCATCCTGATTTATGGAAAGCCCAAAAACAATTGCCTTACGAATGGGCGTACCAAAGGCAACAGCTACCTGATTAGTAGAATTTGGAATTTTAGAAATATTAGACGGCCTTATTATTCCAAAACTCAATTCTTTGTAGCCTGAAGTGAAAGGAGTCTTTGAAAAAAAGGCCCCATCCCCTAAGAAAACATAAAGCCAATCTTTTGTAGCATTTGATGGTGACAGCTCTGCAATAGCAACGATGTCAAGGATATTATCTGAGTTAACATCAATTAATTCTGCATCTGCAAATTTCCCATTGTAGGGTAGATTGTATTCCCAAAGTACCTTGGTTACTTTTCCGTTGGATAATTCTACCCAACTTGCTGATGTGTTCCCAGCAGAGTTAAGTAATAATGTCTCATATATTCCGTTTTTATTCAGATCATGAGAATTTTGGAAATAAAGGGTTCCATCTGCAAAAAGAACAGATAAAATAAGAAAACCAATGATGATAGGTCTTCTACTTATTACTTTTTTACTTTTGGGCGTAGATAACCGCATGATTCAAATCAAATTAGAAAATAATTTTTTGGGAGTCAAATCACGTTTGTTCTCCCGTACCTCGTTTACTAACTGAAGTTAAGGTTAAAGGTGGTTTTTTTACAAGTAAAAGCACCTTTATTCTTTTTAAAGCAATTTTTACATTTTTTTCTCAAATTTATTCATAATTTAAGAGATGATCCATACGGAGGTCTGAATGGGGAACCCTGTTTAATTATGAAAAAATACCTAATACTAGTTTTATTTAAAGTCAATCTGTGCTTGGGACAAATGGGCTATCCAATTGAAGAATTCTTTGGCGGAGGTATTGGATACAGTCCTATGTATATTTCTCTTGATTCAATTCCAGGCTCATCCAGATTGGCTACTCTTGGTCTAAGAACTCAAGATTTTAAAGATCCATTCGTTATCCATGGTGGCGAAGGATTTGCTCATATAACCGGCAAATGGCGTGTTGGGGGCTATGCTGGCCTTGGCGCATCAAGTGTTAGCACGGTACCTGATATTATGATATACGAAGAAAATAATAATATCCCGGGCTATCAATCCGGTGCAGACGGACAGCCACAGGACTACACAGAATTCTTTAGTCCAACAATTGAAGCAAAATTTAGTATTGCTCTTGGCGCTGCTTCTGTAGAATATGTTATGCCGCTCCTGCAAGATTTAGAACTATCGGGAGGAGCTCTGTTGGGATTTGCTAGAGCTAGTATTGCAGTAGACCAACAAACAGGAACTCCCCGGTGGGAAAATACATTTTCGAATGTATACGGGGTTTTTGACTCAACTGGAACACTTTATTATGGAGTTGAAACGCTTATTGATGGTGTAATGCCAGTCATTGTTCCGGGACCCGTCCCTGGGATATTACGTGATGTAAGCGCAACTTTTTTTAATTTTCAACCTTATATTGCAATGAAGTGGCAATTCCTTGAGAGGGTCGGGCTACGAATTAGTGTCGGCTTTAATAAAGGGACCATAGGTAACGGTAGTTGGAGTTTGAATGGTCGTACTAAGATAGGTGATTCTCCAACGGCCGCAATTCAAGGGGTCGCCTTTAGAACCATGTTATATATTGGCCTCTAATTGAAATCAACTTTGTAAAATATTATGAAAACAAAAATTAGCCACGCCTGGCATTTATGCCTGGCATCTTTCCTCGGTTTTATTTTGGGGATACTATTTTTCAACCAATCTCTTTTTTCCAATAATAATAACATTTATAAAATTCTACGCTCTAAAACAAAGGAATTACAACAAATAATATCTTATGTTAATCATTTCTATTTTGGCCCAGTCGATATGGAAGAGATCATGGATGGAGCTTTTCATGGCTTGATGGAAGAGTTGGATCCCCATTCAGTCTATATTCCTGCTAAAGAACAAGATAATATTGAAGAATTATTTAAAGGGAAATTTCAAGGGATCGGAATTGAATTTGATATTTTAAATGGTTACATAACTGTTATTTCTCCTGTTGCAGATAGCCCATCAGATATTGTAGGATTAATGCCTGGCGATAAAATAATTGAAATTGATGGAAAAGATGCGTATAAAATAACTAAAGATGAGGTTTTCAAGCAGCTACGTGGGGAGAAGGGCACAAAGGTAAATATTTCAATAAGCAGGATAGGAATAAAAGAGCCTTTCCCAGTCACCATTATTCGTGATGACATTCCAATATATAGCGTTGGTGCGGCTACAATGCTTGATGATATAACAGGATATATATCCTTAAGACGATTTTCTGCAACAACTGAAAAAGAGGTAGTTAAAGCTCTAGGGCGCCTAAATAAAAATGGGATGAAACGCCTGATTTTTGATTTAAGAGGAAACAGCGGCGGTTATCTTGAGCAGGCGGCTGCGATATCTAATCAATTTATTAAGACAAATGATACATTAGTTTATACGGAAGGTAAAATTAAAGAATCAAACCAAGTTTTTATTGCTAATCCAAAAAAAGGTAATGAAGATTTTTCATTGATTGTATTAATTAACAGAGGTTCCGCTAGCGCAAGTGAAATTGTTTCTGGAGCAGTTCAGGATTTAGATAGAGGACTTGTCGTTGGCGAAACAAGTTTTGGCAAAGGATTGGTTCAAAGACAATTGCCACTTGAAAATGGAGGCGCAATTCGTGTAACTATTGCTAGATATTTCACACCTAGTGGGAGATTAATACAAAGGCCTTATGAAGACGGCCAAAATCTGACTTATTACCGTGAATTATATTCCAGTAATAGAGAAGAAAAGATTGATAGCTTGAAAGCATTACGCCCTAAATACAAAACTAAATCTGGGAGAACAGTATATGGAGGGGGCGGTATAACACCAGATATATATATTCCTTTCCGCCAAAATTATACTTCAGAGACTGAAAAAGTTCTCCGCAATCCAAAACGTCCTATTTTTAACTTTGCATCAGAATATGTTTCAAAAAATAAGAATCAATTTAAATCTTTTGATATTTTTAGGGATAACTGGAAAGTTTCAGATAAACTTTTCAGTGAATTTTTAGTTATGTTACAAAAAGATTCAATTAATTTTATAAAAGATTCTCTTTTATTAGATCTTGATTTCATCAACAATCAAATAAAAGGAGAAATTGCTGGTGCTACTTGGGGTAAGGATAAATCTACTAATATAAAACTTAAAATGGATAATCAAGTTCAAGAATCGTTTGATTATTTTAATAGAGCAAATTCATTTTTAAAATCCATAAACTAAACATGAAGTAAGAAAAATTACTAAAATATATTTAAACATTTTTTTTTAAATAGTTTATTGATAAAATATAGCCTGCATGGACAAACGTTTGTCCTTGACAAATATATTCATAGGTTTTAAATCATAGTAGGGAGTTTAAAGAATGGTACAATATTTTCACGATGGCGGAGACTTTATGTGGCCCATCCTGATTTCACTTATTTTTGGATTAGGTTTTACTTTAGAACGGATTTATTCATTACTTGTCTCTGGAATCGACTCTAAGAAATTCTTTGAAGATATCACAAGCGCACTTGACAGCGGAGGACCTGAAGCGGCAGTTGAATTATGCGAACAAACTAAAGGTCCAATTTCTGCAATTTTCTATGCAGGCCTATCACGAATGAACAGAGGCCTAGCAGAAGTTGAAAAAGCTATCCAAAATGCAGGAGCAATTGAGATGGCCTTCCTTGAAAAAAATATGATCTGGCTTAATGCTGTTATCACAATCGCTCCTATGCTTGGATTCACTGGTACAGTACTTGGAATGATCGCAGCCTTTGACGCAATTAAAGCCGCAAACGATATTTCTCCAGCCGTAGTTGCTGGTGGTATATCTCAAGCACTTTTGACAACAGCATTCGGACTCATCGTTGCAATGATTATTCAAACATTCCAAAATCTGTTTGTTTCTCGAATTGATAAGCTTGTTTTAGATATGGAAGAGCAGTCAATTAATATTATTGACCACCTTTACGAATCAGAATCAAAAAAGTAGTTTCAAATAAATCCCAATGGCGGTAAAAAAACGCAGATTTAAGGGAGGAGAAATACCTACCTCATCAATGGCGGATATAGCTTTCCTGTTGCTCATTTTCTTCCTTGTCACTACAACTATTGACACAGATAAGGGTCTAGGCATAGTCTTGCCTCCTGCTGGAGACGTTGAAATTGAGATTAGAAAAGAGAATATCTTAAACTGTCTAATTAATTCTAAAGGCAAAGTTTTATTAGATGAAGAGCCTACTCCGGTAGAACAAATAAATAAAATTGTAGGACGTAAACTTAGAGAAAATAATAAATTAATTGTATCTGTGAAAGCTCATCCAAAAACTGCTTATTCTGACTACATACGCGTGATTGACCAATTAAAGATGGCAGATGCAAAAAGAATATCTATAGCAAATAGTCAATGAACTTTTCCAGAAAAACAAAGATATCTAGTGAAATCCCAACGGCATCAATGCCAGATATCATTTTTATGCTTCTTATCTTTTTTATGGTTACAACTGTTTTGCGTGAATACTCAGGATTACCAGTGAACCTACCTAAAGCAAAACGCATAGAAAAATTAAAATCCAAGAGACATACCTCACACATTTGGGTTTCAAAAGATGGTCTTATATCTATTGATGATCGCCTTTTCTCTATTGACGATATAGCAAAAATAATGTACGATAAAAGAGTCTCTGACCCTCAAATTGTTGTTTCGTTAAAAGCCGATGAAGAAGCTAAAATGGAACAAGTTTCTAGCATTCATGAAAAATTACGAGATGCAGACGCTTTAAAGTTGAATTATTCAACTAAAACTCTTGCTAATTGATGAAAAAAATCAACCAACTTCATCATCTTTACCCGGTATACGTTCGCATAGCAGGTCTTAGCGGAATTTTTCTTGTTATTCTAGTTTTCCTCGTTCGCCCAAGATTTCTTGCATCTGTAGAGTTTGAAGATGTAGATCAAATTATAATAGAAAACATTGACATCCCCCAAACTCAACAAATTGACAATACACCTCCTCCTGCTCGACCTTCAATCCCTGTGCCATCTGAGGATGAAGATATTGCTGATGATCTAACCCTAGATGAATTAGACTTTGATGACTTTTCAAACTTAGATGCACCCCCGCCACCCCCATCTGGACCTAAAGTTGTATTCATTCCTTATGACGACCCTCCTGTTGCATTATCTCCCATTAGGCCAAACTATCCAGAGATTGCTCAAGAGGCTGGGATTGAGGGTGTAGTTGTTGTGCAAGCCTTTATCGATAAAAAAGGCAGAGTCAAAGAAACTCTTATCCTTAAAGGGGTTCCTAACACAGGATTAGATGAAGCAGCAATGGATGCAATTCGGAACACTAGATTTCGCCCTGCAAAACAAAGAGAACGTTCTGTTGGTGTTTGGATATCTATACCAGTTAATTTTCGACTAAAGTAAAAACTAAAACTGAAAAATTTTATTCTTTTACATTACTCAGGTTGTAATCAAAATTCATTTTTCTAATATATTCTAGAGAGATTTCTTTCGGGCATTCAGCTTGACATGCTCCAGTATTAGTGCAATGTCCGAAGCCCTCTTCATCCATTTGAGATACCATTTTATTAACTCGCTCATTCTTCTCTGGTTGTCCTTGAGGCAGCAAAGATAATTGAGATATTTTTGCAGAAACAAAAAGACTTGCTGAAGCATTTTTACATGAAGCAACACATGCTCCGCAACCTATGCATGCGGCCGCATCAAATGCCTTCTCAGCAATTTCTTTAGAAATTGGGATTGCATTTCCATCGGGTGCACTTCCAGTATTAATTGATACATACCCACCGGATTGTATTATTCTATCGAATGCGGATCTATCCACAACTAAATCTTTTACAATAGGAAAGGCTCTTGCCCTCCATGGCTCGATAGTTATTGTTTGTCCGCTTTTAAAATGCCTCATATGCAACTGACAAGTTGTAGTCCCTTTCAAAGGTCCATGAGCACGGCCATTAATTACCATTGAACACATCCCGCATATGCCTTCTCTGCAATCATGGTCAAATGCAACTGGCTCTTCATTTTGTACTATCAACTGTTCATTCAAAACATCCATCATTTCAAGAAAGGACATGTGAGTATTGAGGCCTTTTACTTTGTAAGTTTTAAAAGACCCACTATCGGTGCTGGACTTTTGCCTCCAGACTTTTAACGTTAAGTTTAAATCAGCCATGCTACTTATAACTCCTTTGAGTAGGGCTCACAACCTCAAATTTTAAATCCTCTTTATGCAAAACAGGCGGTTGATCAATGCCTTTAAATTCCCAGGCAGATGCAAAGGTATAATTTCCGTCATCCCTAAGAGCTTCACCTTCTCCTGTTTGGAATTCTTCTCTAAAATGGCCTCCACAAGACTCATTCCTCTCTAGAGCGTCTCTCATCATTAAATCTCCAAGTTCAAAGAAGTCAGCTACTCTTCCCGCTTTATCTAATTCAGGATTGAAGGTTTTATCATTACCCAGAACTTTAACATCTTTCCAAAATTCTTCTCTCAATAATTTTATTTTTTCAATGGCTTCCTGTAAGGTTTTTTTATTTCTAGACATCCCGCAATAATCCCAGACTATTTTACCTAAATCTCTATGGAAACTTTCCACTGAACGGGTCCCATTATTTTCTAGTAATTTTCTATTTCTGTCCTTTATGTTTTTTTCCGCATCGTTGAATGATTCATGTTCGGTACTTATAGGCTCTGTTCTTATGTCTTGAGATAAGTATTTCCCTATAGTGTATGGTAAAACGAAATAACCATCTGCAAGACCTTGCATTAATGCGGAAGCACCTAATCTATTCGCTCCATGGTCAGAAAAATTACACTCTCCTATTGCATAAAGGCCTGGGATTGTTGTCATAAGATCATAATCAACCCATAAACCGCCCATTGTATAATGTACCGCAGGAAATATTTTCATTGGATTTGTATACGGGTCGTCACCCGTAATTTTATCATACATTGCAAAAAGATTTCCATACCTCGCAGCTACAATATCCTTACCAAGTCTTTTAATTGAATCCTCAAAATCTAGATAAACAGCTAACCCTGTTTCTCCTACACCATAACCTTCATCGCATCTCTCTTTTGCCGCTCTCGATGCGACATCTCTTGGAACCAAATTTCCGAAAGCAGGATATCTCCTCTCAAGGTAGTAATCTCTTTCTTCTTCAGGTATCTGGCTTGGTATGCGGTCGTCTCCTTTTTTCTTAGGAACCCAAATTCTTCCATCATTACGTAATGATTCAGACATCAATGTTAGTTTAGACTGGTACTCTCCAGAGACAGGTATGCAAGTTGGATGTATTTGTGTAAAACAAGGGTTAGAAAATGCTGCCCCTTTTTTGTAAGCTTTCCAGGATGCTGTGACATTACTTCCCATAGCATTTGTTGATAAATAGTAAACGTTTCCATATCCTCCTGTTGCAAGTACAACTGCGTGTCCAAAGTGTCTATTAAATTCACCTGTTATTAAGTTCCTTGAAATAATTCCTCTTGCTTTTCCATCGATCTTGACAACGTCAACCATTTCGTGGCGGTTAAACATTTTTACATTCCCTTTTTGAATTTGTCTACTTAATGCACTGTAAGCACCTAGTAAAAGCTGTTGGCCTGTTTGACCCCTTGCATAAAAAGTTCTTGATACTTGAACTCCACCAAATGACCTGTTATCTAAGGTTCCACCATATTCTCTGGCAAAAGGAACACCTTGCGCTACACATTGATCAATAATGCTTGCACTTACTTCAGCAAGACGATAGACATTTGCTTCTCTTGATCGGTAGTCTCCTCCTTTAATAGTATCATAGAATAGTCGGTAAACGGAATCTCCATCATTTTGGTAATTTTTTGCGGCATTAATGCCCCCTTGCGCTGCGATAGAGTGAGCGCGCCGAGGGCTATCTTGGAAGCAGAAAGATTTTACATTGTAACCCATTTCGGCAAGGGATGCGGCGGCTGATGCACCAGCTAACCCTGTTCCAACTACAATTATCTCCAGCCTTCTTTTATTTGCTGGACTGACAAGCGGTACTTCTGACTTATAATTGGTCCATTTTTTTTCGAGAGGACCTTTGGGAATTTTATTATCTAATATCATAAACTTGTAACATAAAGGTAAATTGGAATTGAGGCAAAAATTGTAGGTATGGTGAACGCTAAAAATTTGCCAGCATATTTAATTGTCCTATGATAACTGGGTACTTTTAGACCGATAGTTTGTATTGCAGATTCAACACCATGCATTAAATGAAATGAAAGGGCAACCATGCATAAAACATAAAATGCAGTGTATAATGGATTTTGAAATGCCTTAACTGTTATTTTGTGTAAATCCTTTAGTTTTGTTCCATCTTCTAAATACTGATACGGAATGTTTCCAAAGTGCATTTCATACCAAAAGCTCCTCAAGTGAACAACTAAAAATAACAAAATGACGATGCCAAGAGCAGACATGTTTCTTGAGGACCACTTACTACTGACACTACTATTATTTACAGCATATCCTATGGGTCTTGCCTTTCTGGATAGAATAGTTAAATATAGCGTTACAATAATGTGCAACAAAATTGAAAGATACGTTATTATTGAGAGAATATTTACAACTGGATTTGTAGTCATAAAAAGTGCATATTTGTTGAACTGAGTCTGGCCATCAATACCTGGAATAAATAATTGGAGATTCCCTGCTAAATGACCCACTAAAAATGAGACTAAAAAAAGACCCGTGATTGCAGATAGTACTTTGCGAAAAATTGTTGATTGTAAATAATACTTCATTCTTAATTAAGAATTTTTTTATACATAAATTTAAGCAAATATTATAATTGCTTTCCAAACAATCAAATTGTTAAAAAAAGATATGATATAAATTTAATTGATTTGATTAGCAATCTCTTAAAAATCTAAAAATGTGACAACAAGTATTTTACATACCAAAACATTATAACATATAAACAAAGATACAAAAATTATCTAACATTTAAAACTTTGTAAAAAAATTCTCTAATTTGAATAAAGAATGATTTAAAGATGACTGTCTTTGGATAGAAAATGGGCCTTTTTCTAAAATAATTTCAAAAAAATTATCGAAAAATCTAGACTCATGATAATCCCTGATTTTAAGCCCTTTCAGCGCCATCTCCCCTGCCCATTTGTTCCAGTAATCATATGACTTACCTTCTGGACCTTTTTGTTTTTGATTTAATGTTAGCGATTTTTTATTCCATGCTGTTCTTTCATTTAACGACCAGTTAGATACAGTATCCAATAAAACTTTTCTTATTTCAGGAACTGTTAGTAAGCCGGTCCAAAATGCCACAGGGGCCATCTCATATCCAAAAGGAGGCTTATCTGATCCTCTTACTTCAATAAGGTTCTTTAGGCGTACATTTGTAAAGATTTGATGTAAAGCTGTTTGAATGTCAATATCTCTCAACATATCATTACTTTCCAAATAAGTTAATCTTTCACCTAAGGAATTATTACTATGCTCAACCATCTCTTTACGGTTCAGTTGGAATATACCGGGGACTTTCAAAACAAAGTCTATAAAATTATCGATTAATTCATTTTCAGATACGATACCATGGTTAATTAGGTTGCAGCATCTTTTGACGTCGGTATTTTCCCAAATATAGTTTCTGTAGTTTTTACTCCCAACCTTCTTACCACCTTTGAAGGGGCTATTAGAGAACATGTATGCTGCCACAGGATTTAAACAATCTGCAATAAATACCATTTCTTCTAAATCTTTACTACCTGTAATATCGTAATTTATTTGCACACTCGCTGTATTACGCATCATCCATTGACCCATAGTCCCACTTTTTTTCATGTTACTATCCATCATTTGATATTTTGGTTTTTCGATCAAATCGATATCATCTGGAAAATATTTTGGATCCAAGCTTAGATCTAATACATGGAGGTCATAAGCATCTATCTTTTCTTTTAATAATTTATTATGTTTTTCAAATGAAATATTAAGATCAATTAAATTTCTGAAAGGAGGACTAGACCACTCTAATTGGCCTCCTGGTTCTAATGTATACCCTCCATTCATTTTTGATCCAACATTCATATGATTAAGGAAATCATTTGCTGAAAAATGGTTGCAGGGATTTACAGGCAATCTGAGAAAGTTTTTGTTGTAGATAATATATTCTATTTCTACACCAATCCTCTGATCCTTCTTATCAACTTTTTTAGATTGAATAAAAGACTTTACTCTCTCATTAATAGTCATTTTTAAAGTTCAATCGAGGTATTGCAAGTTCAAAGAGACCACGTAACAAAATAAACTAATAATAAAACCATTGGAAATCCAGCAGTCCACCCGCCCCTCAATTCCTTCCATTTCTTAGGTGCATTACCCATGTTATTAAATTTAAGGGAAACGTCCGCAATTTTGCCAGACTCAACAAAAATTGTTTTTGCTCCATATAATTGGTTATTACGAATGATCGGATCATTACCAACATAAGTGAGGCCCTCTGAATCTGCAACTTGCTTATATACCGGGGAAAAACCGCTTACTTGATGCCAGCCAGGCTCTACCTGCACTGGGATTGAAATTGGTGTATCTCCAACCAAATTACCATTGATATAAATCGGTACTCCAGCCATGTTGGTCTCAACTCGAATCCCTCCATTATAGTAATATTGGAAAACAGGATCAACACCCGACGTTTCATAGCGATTTCTTTCAGATGAAATTAAATCTTCACGCCATGTTTTTTCTTTATCGAGATGAGGTGGTTTTTCGATAGATTCAGCATCATCAGGTAATGCAAGGGAAAAGTATTCTTGAAAAGAGAAATCTTCTTCAGCTAATTCTAAATAAATTGAGTCAATCCATTCTTCCTTTTCCGTTTTTTCATCGAAGAATTTTTTCTTCAAGCCTGTTACAAACTCTCCAAGGTTTCTATTTTTTGATTTTTCATCGTCCATTAACATTAATTTTTCATCATAAAGATCAGAAAGTAATTCTTTACGCATTTCTTCCAATTGAGTATTAAAGTTTTCAACAAGCGGATCGTATTCATCAATTTTTTCTTGTCTTTCTTTTGCTAGTTTTCTCCATTTATCCTTCTCTGCATATATATTTTCATCTCTCATTTGAATAACTTTCTCAAGCTCAGTTAATTGAGATTCTAATTCTTTTGCTTTTTTACGATATTTTTCCTGTTTCTGATCTGACAAAAGTTCCCATTTATTTTTTTCTTCAAATAATTCTCTATCTTTCTGGGCTAGGGTAGATTCTAAACGATATAATTTCATCTCCAAATCCTGCGCTCTTGTTCTGTATTCAATTTCACGCTCTCTTGCTAGTGATTCCCATTTTTGGCGTTGAACCCCACGGTCCTCTTCGAGAACCTGCATCTTTTCTTCCATCCTAGTCATCTGTTCTTGAAGTTGTTTTTCCTTTAAGAGGTTTCTTTCAAGCTCCTTTACTCTATTACGATATTGTGTTTTTTCCTTTTCTGCTAACTCTTCCCATTTTAACTGCTCGCTAGATCTTTGTTCCTGCAACCCTAGCAATTTATTTTCTAGAATCGAAATCTGTGACCTTAGCTTTTCTTCTTTCGTTAAATTTGTTTCAATGAGTCTTGCTTGATCCTTATACTGCCTCTCTTGCTTCTCTGTCAAAGATTCCCACTCCTCCGCACCAATTGTATTTTCTTTCTCAAGATTTTGAAGTTTAAGCTCTAAAACTCTTATCTGCGATCGAAAATCCTCTTCTTTTGACAGATTTTTTTCTAATTGTTCCTCTTGAGCACGATATTGCAAATCTTGTTTTTCATTTAGAAGCTCCCACTGCCTCCTTTCATTTAAATGCTTTTCTTGAAGGGATATAAACTTTTCTTCCATTTCAGATAATTTTTTTTGCAATTCTCTTTCTGTTGAACGCAGTTTTTCTTGTCCAAATAAAAATAATTTTTCCTCATTTGAATCATCTTTTGCAGAAACGTCATTTTGATTTATGAGTTTTTCTAATTGAATTAGTTTATCCTCAAGGTCAGTAACTTGGTCTCGGTACTTGGTCTGTCTATCCTCCGCTCTCCTTTCCCAATTTGATTTTTGCTCAGTTAAAATAGTTTCTTTTTGTTCAAGACCTTCTTCTAATTCTTTTATTTTGGATTGTAATAATTCTATTTGGTCTTCATATTGAACTACTGCTAAATCAGGATATGTTTTGATAGAGTCCATCAAATTTGGCCTTATCTCCTCTTTTGGCCTTATCTTTGAGAAAATTGATCTAATCCTTGAGCTAAGTGTTTTTTTTGTTATTACGTTTTTTGTTGCACCAGCAGAAACAATTCTCTTATCATCTATATCTTCTTTTTTCTTTTCTTCTTCTTTTATATCTGAAACCTTCACTGTTTCAATGCTCTTATCTTTATTTGGATCATCTGGGACATTTGTATAAAATTCCCCATCTATAGATTCAAATTCAATATCAGGTTGTTTATACCCTTCTGGTTTTGTACGTAACGCATCCTTTACTTTTGACTTCTCTTCTTCTGGATGATTTGTAGTAAATAATTTGCCATCATAACGAAATATAGAGTTCGGGCCTAACTCAACCCGAGCTTTCTTGAAAGCTGATTCAAAATCTGTATTGTATTCTGGGAATCGAGATGTTTTTACTTGCCCAAAAATTGATGACCCACTTTTTTCTATATGTTTTTTCAATGAATAAACCTCTGATTGTCTCATTTCAGTATGGATAAAAACCACGGTTGTAGGAACCCCAGTAGAATTAACTATATCATATCCAACAATTGGACGCCCAACTAATATCGCAACTTGAATAGATTCGTCAAAATCATCCAAGACAATCTCTTTTACAACGCCATTAAACGTTGATGTAGGAATTAAATTATTAGGTGCTCTTACTCCTAAGAGGGTTAGGTATAGCCAACCACGGTCTGACTTCCATCCAATAATATCGTCATCTTTTATTGGTTCCGTAAAGTCTAAACTAACCATGATACCATTCTGTTTAACGCTATACTGAATATTCTGCAGCCTAACTGCAGATAGGCACAAAGAAACTGATGCCATAAAAATAATTAATGGTTTTTTCAATAGGACTCCGCTTTTTGACCCTGCTAATGGTCTACGATAATTTTATAATAAATCAGTGATTTAAAGCAAGAATTAAATTATATCATCTATCTACTAATATATACAGGCTTACTATTAGTGAACCATCTGATCTTATAATTAAAAGTTATTGTTTTTTTTAGATGTAAGAGTTTTTATCGATAGTTCTAAACGTTCAAAAAATTGATCTAAATGAGATTCCATCAAATCAAAATTTACTATAATTAATCGGATAACAAGATTAGAGTCGATGTAAGCATAGTTTACCATCGGACCACCATTTTTAATCATCAGGTTTCTTGCTTTTAACGTCATCTTATTATATTCAGATTCGGGAATCCCTTTTGGCTGAACTTGAAAGCATACATTTAGAAATTCGACACGATTCATTAACTTTAATTGTTTTGAACTAATTACTCTTTTTGAAGCATATTCAGCTAATTTAAATAATCTGTCTATATTTTTCTCATAACCTTCATCACCAAAATATTTCCATGCAAACCACAATTTAATAACATCAACTCTCCTAGCACACTGAAGTGAAGTCGTTCCCAGATCTAATAAATTATTCTCAACATCATGGAATAAGTACTCTGCTTCATCTACTTGATTAATTTCACTTAGAATACTGGGTCTTTTAAAAATTGCAGCTGTGCATGTTAATGGGACTCCCAACATTTTGTGTGCGCACCAAGAGAAAGAGTCAGAAAGTTTTGAACCAGCAAGTAAAGTTTTATGCATATTTGAGAATAACGCTCCCCCACCCCATGAACCGTCAACATGAAACCAAATCTTGAAATAATTACAGATAGACCCAATTTCTTGTAAGGGATCAAACCCGCCTTTGACTGTGGTTCCTGATGTAGCCCCAACAAAGAATGGGAAGTCGCCATTACTTAATGATCTCTCTATTGCGTTTTTTAATTTTTTTACTATCATAGCTCCATTTTTATCAATTGGGATTTTTATTACATTATTTGTGCCAACACCAATTTGGTTTGCAGCTTTTATCATTGAGTAATGAGCATCTTCAGAAATGTAAGCAATCATTCTTGAACTATTGAAAAGGCCATCAGTCATTGTTGTGGGTTCAAAGAAATGGCGTGCTGCAAGCATTGCCAACATATTTCCACTACTTCCGCCTGTTACAAAAGTCCCTCCTCCATTAGGATAACCTATTAGGTCTGACATCTTTTTTGTTAGCTGTTTTTCCATAACAGTTGCAACAGGGCTCATTTCAAAAGTATACATCGAGGTGTTTGTGGCTGCTGATATAATTTCGCCCATAAAGCCATACACAGAGAAACCAGAAAAAAGCTGGTTATAAAACTGAGGGTTACCCGTTTTTACCGAATTAGATAAATATTTTTTAATTAAAACTTTTAGTTCCTTAGGACTAGATTTATTTTCTAAACTAAAATCATTCTCTAGTTTTTTTAAACTAGTCTTTGGCTTAACCTCCTGAAATTTTTTTCTGGATTGGCTCAAATAACAAAGTATAGAATCAAAAAAGTCTTTTAGTAATTTATTTTTTGATGAATCATCCATCGATTAAAATTAAATTAATTTTCCAATGTTAATTGCAATAAAAATTGTTTGTAATTGAGCATTTGAATTATGGTTATCACTTTCTAAAATAAAAGGATGATCAATATAAAAAAATTATTTATTTCCTTGTCAACAATGTTTATTGCGATATTTAGTCCGATTGAGATGGCACCGATAAAAACAACAATTCGACTATATTCAATATTTGAAAGCTTTGGCGCACAAACACAAGAACTAAAAAAGAGCACTGAAATAAATTATAGTTTATCAGGGAAAGCATTAGATAGCACCTTATACAATCATTCAATCCCCCTTAGTGAAAAATATGTCTACGTCACTGGACCTAGTGAAGGAGTTCGGCTACATAAAACCTATGATAAGAAGAAAATTTTATCTTATCGCTTTTTATACAACTCAGCTGGAAAACGCGTCTCAACATCACTTTATGGCGCCGGTGATAGTTTATTTTGGAAAGAGTTTTTTAAATATGATAACCAAAATAGATTAATTAAAACAATACGATATAACCCAAATAGAGCTATTAATTCCGAAAGTATACCGCAAGAAGATCTAACTGGAAAATTAATTTGGGGTGAAAACTATAACTATGACTCCACCGGTACGGTTTTAAAAAAGGAGGAGGTTTACGATGGGCACGTTCTTGAGGTTTCTACATATAAAATAGATAGTGTAGGGGTGCCCGAAAAAAAAGCAGAGTATTTTGACCCCTCTGTAATATTTAGAACTATTTTTTTTCATAATGAATTTGATCAGTTGATTAATGAATCAACGGTTGGAAGACTAGGAAAATCAGAAGGATCAAAATCATATGAATACGATGGCTTTGGTAGGATGATAAAAGCAAAATATTACAACTCAAATGGTTTGTTGACAGAAACCTTAAAGAAAACATATAAAGAAATGGACTTTAGAATCTCTGAATTCAGAGTTGACTCATCGGGATATATTATCTCTGAAATAGAAACTCGTTTAGATACAGAAAGTAGACCATTTATAAAGGCCTTAGTTGATAGTCGAAGTCGTCTCACTGAAAAACAAGTTTTTTATTATGATAATTTGAATAGGGTGATTTCTATAAAGAGCTATGATATGTTGAGGAGAGGGAAAAACGATAATGAAATACCAATGACAGTTATAACGTACGAATATGAGTAAATTATATATAACTTTTTCTATGATAAATGAATAGCGGAGGTATTATGCGAGTCATTGATGTTAAAAGCGCTATAATAGGCGCTTTGATGGCGCTCTTGATTATCTCAAACTTAGGATTCCGAAATGAAACAGATGAGCTTGGTCATTTGATTGTACGTAGCCTAACAGTTGAAGATGATAGAGGAGTTATTATGAGCTATCTAGGTAATGGCTATATGCAAACATACAACCAATTTGGAGAGCCAACGCTATTTGTTGGAACCGGAAAAGATGGTGGTGGTTATATGAGAGTGTATAATGGAAGCGGTGATGAATCCACATATGTAGGCACAGGGCGAATGGGTGGTGGATATATACGTACTTACAATAACTCTGGGAAAGAGACAAGTTACCTGGGTACAGGTTCGGATAACGCAGGCCAACTTAGAATATATAGTAAAGATGGAGAAACTGGTTCTTATTTAGGCAATGGTTATTTACAATCCTATAATAAGTTTGGTGAAAGGACATTGTTTTTAGGAACAGGGTCTAGTGGCGGAGGATACATTAGAACATACAATTTTGATGGACAAGAGACCGCATATATGGGCACCGGAGCAGATAGCTCTGGGCAATTAAGAATATATGATTCTGTAGGGGAAACAGGAACATTTATAGGAAGCGGATATTTTAGGTCATATAATCAATTTGGCAAAATGTCTACCTATCTTGGTAATGGGCGCGATGGTGGCGGCTACCTTAGAACAAATAACAAATTTGAAACCGAGACTACCTTCTTAGGAACAAACAATGCTAACGAAGGTTTAATCAATTTAAATGATAAATTCGGCCAAAGTTTCTGGATAAGGCTCAATAAAGACGAATAATTTATTTTATACTATTTTTTGACTTTAACTTAATGTTTTATTAATTTTAAGGAACAAAAGGTATCCGAGTAGGGGGAGGAACATTTCATCACCCGATTTTAACCTTTATTTACATATTTCATATAGGAAGGATTGACCATGCGGAATTTACTGGTTATCACCATCCTATTATCATTTTTTGCTAACGCTCAAAATGATGGTATGGTGGTTACAAAATATCCTAGCGGGGCTCTAGAAACCGAGGGGAACTATTCTAACGGTGTCAGAAATGGCCTTTGGACCATCTGGTATGAGGGAGAGGTGTACCAAGATTATGGGGAAGATGGGGAACCAAATACACAAGATGAAGGCGAAAATAACGGCATCTGGGATTCAACAGAAACAGTAATCTTGGATTTAGATGGTGATACATTTTATGACCCACCTAAAAAAATGGAAGAGGGTAGTTACGAACAAGGAAACAGAATTGGTCTATGGACAACATGGTTTAAAACCGGTAACCGGAAAGAAGAAGCAAACTATGCAAATGGAAAATTAGATGGTGATCTTATTCGTTGGTTTGAAAATGGCAATAAGTCACAAGAAGGGGTATACGAACTGGGTAAACAATCCGGACAGTGGATCTGGTATTTTCAATCCGGAATAAAAAAAGAACAAACCGGATTTTTTGATGGAGAACAAAATGGAATTTGGGTTCAATGGTTTGAAGGTGGTTCAAAAAAATCTGAAAGAAAATTTAATAATGGTGAACGTGATAGTATATGGACAGCTTGGTATAAGAATGGTAATAAAAAATTTCAAACAACATATGACAATGGAAAACTTAATGGACCTTGGACCTCCTGGTATGATAATGGAATAATTAAAGAAAAATCAGGAAGTTACCTTAATAATAAATTAGATAAAAAATGGACATATTGGTCGGATGATGGAAATAAAACAGAAGAAACAGTTTACGATAAAGGGAAAAAACAAGGTAAACATGTTCGTTGGAATTCAGAAAATTTTAAAGTTATTGAAGGAAGTTATAATCAAGATGAAAAAAATGAAAAATGGACCTTTTGGTATGATGATGGTACTATGCAGCGTCAAGAAAGTTTTAGAAATGGTGAAATGGATGGCCAGTGGATCTGGTATCGACCGGACGGGATAAAAGATAGAGAGGGATCTTATAAAAATGGTGTGAAACATGGCGTCTGGACAATTTGGAACAATAGTGACCACAAAAAACTAGAAGAAACCTATGCAAACGGTAATATCGATGGGAAAGTGACTGTTTGGTATGAAAATGGCAATAAAGATAGGGAAGGTGTGATAAGGGGGAAAGAGCCTGAGGGCGTATGGCAATACTGGTATCAAGATGGTTCGAAAGATTTTGTTTTTGATTATGGGAAAGGACTGGATAGGGTAAGAATAGCTGAACTAGAGAAACGAGATGAGATTTTTTATAAAATTGGAAAATATCAACCATATACTGGTATCGTAATAGAAACAGGAGGAATCAAAGAATATTTACTGATAGGTAGATTTATTGCAGGTCGCCAAGATGGGCAATGGGTACAATGGTATAGAAATGGACAAAAAGAAGTTGATGGTATTTATTACCGAGGCAGAAAGCAGGGCCAGTGGAATTTATGGTACGAGAATGGTGTTCTTAAAGAGCAAGGAACTTTTGATATGGGGAAAGTTGATGGCCTTTATAAATACTGGTATGATAATGGTCATTTAATGCAAGAACAAAGTTATAAAAAAGGTGTGCAAAACGGAAAATGGACATGGTGGTTTAAACATGACCACAACCTCATTTTTACAGATGGAAATTGGAGTTATAATGGAACAACATACAAAGCTGAGGATGGAGAAGAACTTTGGAAATGGTGGTGGTATCTAAATGACAATAAAGAAAAAGAAGGGTATTATACGGAGGGAATTAAAAATGGTACATGGACTTGGTGGTATGAGTCAGGGATCAAACAATCTGAAGGTAACTATGTAAACGATGAACAAGATGATCTATGGTTATATTATAATTCTGATGGTTCAATTGGTGAAGAAATTACCTTTTCAGATGGGCAAAGGAACGGTAGATCTACGGTTTGGGTTTCCACGGAAGAAAAGTTGGAAGAAAAATTTTTTAAAAATGGTGAATTAGATGGGCCAAGTACTTTTTGGGATAATGGGTATCGTATAACAATGACTACTTATAAATCAGATGCTCCTAGCGGTCCTTGGGTAATTTGGTATCCAAATAGCGAACAAGTAAAAGAGCAAGGCTTTCATAGGAACGGCCAGCGGGATGGCTTGACAACATACTACTACCCCGCTGGAGTTAAACAACGAGAGGGTTACTACAACTTCAATTTAGGGCTTCCTGAAGGTATTTGGACATATTGGAATTCAGCTGGGAAAAAAGATTTTGATTTTGACTTTGGTGTAGACCTTGAACACATTTCCTTAGAAAATTTATCTGAGCAAGAGGGTGTTTTTTACAAAGTAGGGAACTCATCTCCTTTCACAGGTGTTATTACTCAAGAAAATCAAGAAATAGGTTATCTTTTCTTAGGTAGAACTAATGATGGACAAAAAGATGGCCCATGGGTAAAATGGTTTCCTAGTGGTAAAGAGATACCTGAAATATACCTAACTGATGTTCCCCAACCTGAACCTATGATACCGTGGAGCGGTAACAAAGAAGAACAAGGCCAATTTAAAGATGGGAAACGTGAAGGAGAGTGGACGTTTTGGCATGACAATGAACATATAAAATCAACAGGGTTTTACAAAAGTGGCATCATGAATGGTCCTTGGAAATTCTATTATAATAATGGAACAAAAGAAAAAGAAGGTGTTCTTGTAAATGGGAATGCTGATGGTCTTTGGACATTTTGGGATAAAGAAGGAACTAAAATACAAGAAGGTTCATTAAAGAGCGGTATAAAGGATGGCAAATGGACAGCATGGTTTGATGATGGTCGATCAACTGAAGGTTTTTATTTAAATGGCAAGAAAAGTGAAACATGGACAAGCTGGTGGGACCATGATCGAACCAGGAAAGAGATGCAAGGAAAATATAGAGATGGTAAAATGATTGATAAATGGTATTTTTATGACAAAAGTGGAAACTTGAAGGAAATAAGGTATTTTTCACCCGACTTTAATTAAAATTCATCTATTTTAACTCCCCCCTTCTTCAATCTCTAAAAATAGTTTGTTTTTTTACGAGCCAATAAAATCTTTGAGGAATACTCAATTAAATATTTACCATATTAAAAACAATACTCCTTATTAATAATTGTATACTGATTTAATTTCTCATACACTAAACTATTTATAAATCTTAAAATTGAGTACCATTATGAAATACGTCTATACATTTGGGGATGGCGAAGCCGAGGGCAAAGCCGACATGAAAAATCTTTTGGGAGGAAAAGGCGCTAATTTAGCGGAAATGAATCTCTTAGGAATTCCAGTTCCTCCTGGGTTTACAATAACTACTGAAGTTTGCACCCACTACTACAATAATAATCTTGTTTTCCCAGAAGCTTTAAATGATCAAACTATTATTGCTCTTAAAAATATTGAGTCCATAATGAAATTAGGATTTGGAGACAAACAAAACCCTTTATTGGTTTCCGTTCGATCTGGGGCACGCCAATCAATGCCAGGAATGATGGAAACAGTTCTTAATGTTGGACTCACTAGTAATACAATTCCTGGCCTAATAGAAAAAACGAATAATCCCAGATTTGTATATGATGCCTACAGAAGGTTGATAACTATGTATGCAGATGTTGTGATGGAAAAAGCCTCTGGTTTAGAACCTGAAGATGGTCATGGTATTAGACATAAATTGGAAAAGATTTTTGATAACTATAAACAAAGCCATAACTTAATAAATGACACCGATCTCTCCGGGGATCAGCTCCAAGAGATTGCAGGTTCATTTAAACTAGAAATTAAAAATACCCTTGGACAAGAATTCCCAGATGATCCCTATGACCAACTATGGGGCGGAATCGAAGCAGTATTTAAAAGCTGGAATGGCGCTAGGGCAAAAAGCTACCGCCAGATTGAAAATATTCCTGCAGAATGGGGTACAGCCGTAAATATTCAAGCGATGGTATTTGGCAATATGGGCGATGACTCTGCCACTGGTGTTGCATTTACACGAAACCCCGCAACAGGAGGTAATAAATTCTATGGTGAATGGCTAGTTAATGCTCAAGGAGAAGATGTAGTTGCAGGTTTGAGGACTCCGAATCCTCTAAATGAGGCCACCAAAACAGAGGATACACAAAAACTTCTTTCTTTAGAAACATCGTCCCCAGAATTATACAAAGAGCTCTATGGTATCCGTAATAAGTTAGAAGATCATTACCTCGATATGCAAGATATCGAATTTACAATCCAAGAGGGACGACTATGGATGCTACAAACAAGGGTGGGTAAACGAACTGGACAGGCGGCAATTAAAATGGCAGTAGACATGGTCAACGAAAACATGATTAATAAAACTACTGCTATAAAAAGAGTACGGCCCGAACAATTGGATGAGCTCCTTCACCCGATGCTTGATCCAAACAGTGAAAATAATGCAACCATCCTGGCTAAAGGTCTCCCCGCGGGACCTGGTGGCGCTTCTGGAAAGCTTGTTTTTACAGCAGATGATGCAGAAGAGTGGAATAAAAAAGGGGAACAGGTAATATTATTAAGAGAAGAAACATCTCCTGAGGATGTACATGGTATGCATGCTGCCGTTGCAATCCTTACGGCTAAGGGTGGGATGACATCCCACGCTGCTCTCGTAGCAAGAGGCTGGGGAAAATGTTGTATTGTTGGATGCAGCGATCTCCATATAGACTTGGATAATAAAGAAGTCCATATAGGAGATAACATTTTAAAAGAGGGTGATTGGATTACGATGAATGGGACTATTGGAAAAATTTATAAAGACCAATTAGATCTGATACCTGCTGATCCAGACTCAAATAATGAATACAAGCAGTTAATGATGTGGGCAGATGAATTTCGAGAATTAAAAATAAGAACCAACGCTGAATCTCCAACAGATGCAAAACAAGCAATTAAATTTGGTGCAGAAGGGATTGGTTTATGTAGAACAGAGCATATGTTCTTTGATGAAGATCGTATTTTAGCTATGCGAAAAATGATTTTAGCTTCTGATGAAGGATCAAGGAGATCTGCAGTAATGGAGCTATTACCGTATCAGAAAAATGATTTTATTGGTATTTTCCGTGCTATGGAAGGACTACCTGTTACCATTCGATTATTAGATCCACCTCTACATGAATTTATGAGCCTAAATGACGATCAAATAACTGAACTTTCGGATCATTTAAATCTTGATAAATCAGCGGTCCAGAAGCGCATGGCAGGGCTCCATGAACTTAATCCAATGTTGGGTCATAGGGGATGCAGATTAGGAATTGCCTACCCTGAAATAACGGAAATGCAGGCCCGAGCTATTTTAGAGGCTGTTTTAGAGCTTACCAAGGAAGGAATAAAAGTTTTCCCAGAGATTATGATTCCTCTAGTTGGGGCTGTATCTGAATTTGTTCATCAAAAAAATATTATAAGACAAATAGCTAAAGAAATTTCTCAGCAGTCTGGCTTAAAACTAAATTACCTAGTTGGTACTATGATAGAACTCCCAAGGGCATGTCTCACTGCTGATAAGATTGCTGAGCACGCAGAATTTTTCAGCTTTGGGACAAATGATTTAACACAGACCACCTATGGATTTAGCAGAGATGATATTGGCTCTTTTCTTCCAGAATATTTAGATAAAAATATTCTAAGCCATGACCCGTTTCAAAGCCTAGATACTAATGGTGTTGGAAAACTAGTCTCTTTAGCTACAAATGATGGGAAAAAAACAAATAACAATTTGAAAATTGGAATTTGTGGAGAGCACGGTGGAGATCCTGCCTCTATTCACTTTTGCATGGAAACAGGTTTAGACTATGTGAGTTGCTCTCCATTCAGAGTTCCTATCGCAAGGTTAGCGGCTGCACAAGCTGCTCTTAAACTAAATTCTTAGGTTGCGAAATTAAACTAACTTAATTAATTAACATTGAAAATGATTTAAGATGAGTTCTGCTCCACCAGAATCCATCAGCTTTCTTATTTTTATTAGAGAACTTGTAATGATACAAATCAATTGATATATATTTAGGGGGATTTTTTTTTACTAAATCTTGATTAAGAAGATAAAAAACACCCTCATTATTTTGCGCTATTGATTTTATTAAATTTGCGAACCAGTAGGAATGATTTGCAATAGAATCAATATTCTGTTTTATATTTTTGATTGTCTGTAATTTATTTGACTTCTCCATTTTACTAATAATATCTAATTCTTTCTTTGTTAATAGCTTATTATAGTCCATGTTTGGAACAAAATTCCCATGGATGATCACTTGTTCAAGAAAACGCTCATAAAGTAGTATGAGAAATGGATAATCTAATAATTTTTCTAAATAAAGAGACTCAAACCACATCTGCCAATCTAACCTAGGCATATAAGGAAATATAAATTTGGGCTTTTGCTCTATATCTGTGGGTTTAAATAAAAAATTTATTTCTTCCCATCTTTTTCCATCAGAACTTGTGGATACTACTATCTCTGGTCGTTTTGTTGTCATTACTCTAAAAAGGCCATACGAATTCATAGTTCTTAAAAATTGGTAATCACCAATTATTTTTCTAAAAATAGAGTTTTCTTCATTTTTTAATTTTTCAATGAACTGGATTTTATTACCTTTTAAATTTTGATTTAAATAGTAACCCGTGATAATTACTGATAAGAAAAAGAAAAATATTGATAAAATAAATTTTAAGATATTAAAATAGGATTTTTTTGGTTCCTTTATATCAGAGCATGACATTATTTTTTTTATCTTTTCAGGAAAACAGTTATCATCTAATAAAGGAATGCATAATACTATTGAAAGCAAATTAAAAAACCCATAATTCCCAGTAAAAATAATCATTCCTTGTAAAAATACTATCCCAGCGAATGCGATTCGTTTAAAATTCCGTGGGAAGAAAATAAAAAAGGGCAAGAGAAGCTCAATTAGAACGGTAAGTATTACTGAAAATTTATGAAACCATGAAGGCAACCAATGAAAATACCAACTAAACGAATTTGGAATAGGTTGGCTCCAATAGTGATATTTAAGCGCACTAAGATTTAACCAAGCATTGGTCCCATCAACATCTATATAAGTAACTTTCACTAAACCAGACTGGAAAATTAATTTGAAAAGTAATATCCAAATTATTAGTTTACCAAGAGTATTGTGATCTCTAATAGCAGATACTTTATCTCTTGACACCCAGGGTAAATAAAAAACAGATAACATAGTTGTCTCTATAAGTAGCTGGTCCCACTGAAAATTTAAAAATGGAGCTGAAACAACTGTTATTGAAAGATAACAAATCCAAGAAAGAGCAGTTGCTAAAGCAGGAACAAGTCCCAATATCAGCAATAACCCTGAAAGAGTACCGATGATAAAAATTAATTCTAACCCATAACTATTAGGTAAGAACCAAAGAATTGTTGGGCGTATTTCAAATTTATTTTCCAATACTGAACCAGAATCAACACTTTCCAATACCGATTTCAAATCATCTTTATATGGTAAAACTCCACCTGAACCAATTAAACCATCAGACTGATACCATATAGATAAAAAAGCTATAGTTATGGTGATTCCTAGAGTTCTCCCAAACAGCCACCTGCTTAATTTATAAGTAGGTTTCGTAAAATCTTTTCCCCAAAAAATTAAAATTAAACGTCTAAAAATTGATCTGTTAGAAGCAATTAAACTATATACTTTTTCAGAGAAAGAGGCGAAAAAATCAAATTTATTATATGCGGTATGCAAAAAACCTTTTGAAGAATTTTCTAAAAAAAAACGAAATACAGCCGATGCACCTCGATACATATTCCCTTTCTTTGTAATTAATGCTACAGAGGATGAATAATCAATATTTGGGGCTTTTGGATACTTCTTATGAAGGTTTTGAAAAGAAATAAGTTCTACTTTTTTAGGTTGGTAGGAATTAAATCTTTTGGCGCACATTTTACAAAATTCACAGCTACCATCCCATATCATGATAGGTTGATTAGGTAAGAATTTTTTCATGAACTTTTACAAGTAATTTTAAAAATTTAAGATAAAAAAAAAAGCCCCATATGGGGCTTCTTTAAAATTAACAAAACTCTCTATTCAACCATTTCACCGCCGCCAAGAATATCAGCAAGGTTAACTTCACCACTCTCTTCGAGTTTTTTTGCGCTAGCTACGATTGCTTTTCTTGCATTATCTACTTCTCTTTTCGGGAGCGGTTTTTCAATTGGTTCAAACATTGCTTGTTTTTTTTGTGGCAACATTTCAATGAGTTCATCAATTCTTTCTTGATCAACGCCTTTTACAGCCACTGACAATTGATCAAGTTCAACAGCATTAAGAAGACCTCGGAGAATATCCGGTGGGAATTTGGCTATTATATCATCAAATGTAAGATGGTACTTTTTGATTTCTTTGTGAAGCTCAGGATCCTCATTGGCAATTGCTTGGAGATATTTTTCTTCTTCATCTGCACTCATATTACTTAGCATTCCCGCAATTTCTTTTCCCCCGCCTCTTGAAAAATCAACAGTTCTAGGTAAAAAAGATGCTTTTTCACGCATTTTTGCTGCAACCTCAATAATTGCCTCTAGGGGAATATCATCAAGAGAACCTAATTCAATCAATAGTTGCCCTTTTTCTGTAGGAGGATATTTGTCTAAAATTTTCATTCGCTTCTCCGCATCTAACTGTGCAAGAATTATTGCTACAACTGGTGCATCTTCTTTTGCTAAGAGAGCAGATAATTGTTCATCATTTAATTCTTCTAAAAAATCAAAAGGCACAAGAGGACCTTCTTCAGCAGTTGGCTGAAATTGTTCACTTAAAAAACCAAAATAAAACTCTTCCATTACTCTCTTTTTTACGGAAAAAGAAATCTGGCCCATCTCTTGTATTGTTGAACGTATTTTCCTTATCTCTGTGCGGGAAAGACCTTTAACCAAAGACATAGCAAGGCTCTCACCTAAAATAGAGAAAAGAATTCCTACTTTTTGAATTCCTGATAACATATTATAATCGTTAATCATTTCAGCAATCCTCCTTTATCCTTTCCCAGATTCATCGGTGGCTGCGTCATCGCCGCCACCACTCTCTGCAGGCGCATCTGCTGGTTCAGATGCTGGTGCCGCAGGAGCTGGTTGTTCAAGCCACTCCTTGACTATTGTTGTTGTTCTATCAGGTTGACCTACGCTCATTGATACTACAGATTTTCTAATATCATCAATTTCACTTCTTATAACATTTGGATCATCCATTACCGAAGTAGATATATCTGACTTTTCTTTTGTCATTTTTTCATCTGGAGATTCTTCTACTGTTTTTTCAGAATCTTCTTTAGACGGTACGTCTGGTTCCTTTTCTTGAATTTTTTCCTCTTTTTGAACCTTCTTTTTTTTCACTACTGGCTTCTTTTTTTTGGGAGGAGGCCTTCTTCTTTTTGGTCTTCTGGGAGGCGCTCCATACATATAAGGGGGCATAGGTGGACCACTAGGTTGTCTGTTTTTCAATAAAGTGTAAACTAAAACTACTATTAAAAGAAAAGAAATTGAACCAAGCCCAATCATAATCCACACTGAAGAATCAAGCCCACTATCCATCTCAAGTTGCAGAGCATCCAAGTCACCTTGGACAGCATCTAGTGCTGCAATTTTTTCTGCTAATAAGGAATCTCTTCTTGCTTTTTCCATTTCTCTTGAAGTTAATTCTTTTTCTATTTCTAATTGTGCTTGTTTTTGCGCTTCAACAGAATCTTGTAGCATCGATCTTAAAAGCATCTGCCTAAGACCTTGGAGTTCATTATCTAAAGTAGCAAATCTTGAAGAATCTAATCTGCTTTGTCGGGATACTTTTTTTACACTATCTTCATTCTTTGATACAACCAGTAGGTCTCTTAGAGCAGAAATTTCATCATTCAGATTTTCCATTTTCATGGAATCTCGGAGCATCATTTCTTTCTTTTCTTGCTCATATGCTTGCAATTTGGCCTGTTCCTCCATCTGTGTTAATTGATTTTGAAAAAACTTTTTATCATCTTCTCTTCGTTTTTCTTCATCTTCTCGATATTTTTCAATATCCTCACGCCAATCGGTATTCTCTGAAATTCTTTTCTGTTCAAGAATATCGATTTTTTCAGCGATATTTTTTAACATAATTTGCTCAGCAGATCTCTTATCTCGTCGCTCTTTAAAGCTTGCTGTCATGATTGTAAGCTTGTCTCCGCGACCTCGATCAAATTTAGAGGCCGCCATAGTGAGCTGGCGGATATTTTCTATAAGCTCGGGGGCTGCACCTTCTTGAAGAATCAAACTTAAATCCATTTTTTGAATTTCTGCTCGCGCAGGTCTTTTGCTCCTCAGTACTTTATCAACTCCAGGATCAGAGTATTCAATTTCATCAGATGATTCACCCATAGGGCGCATTGTTTCTGGCGCTATGGGTCTTGGCTTTGGCGCAGATTCGCTCCTTGACCTTCTTTGTTCGGTTACATCTACTTCAAAACCAGGAATTGGGAGCCCAATAGAGAATTGTTCTTTTTCTGCTTCTGTCTCCTCCATTATTTTAGCTTGCATCTCTAAAAGCGCTTGAGCTGTTTCTTCAGCAGGAGAAATTTTTTGTTTTTTATTTTGTCGTCTAGGGGAAAGAACTGTTATTTGCTCTTCAACCTCATCCATAATTTCCAATTCGACGTTTACGTTGATAACATATTTATGACTATCAATGATCTTGGAAAGGGCATCCTGAATTCTATCTTTGATTGTGTTCTCTACCAAGAGCTTTTGAGATAGGTAACTTTGTCCTACTTGGCCTGTTGTTATAGAGATTGCAATTAGCAAAGCTCCAAAAATTTTAAATAAGTGTTTTCTGCCCTTAATCATAAGAGACTCCTTGGTATGTGTTTTTATTCCGCATAATAAAAATTTTTTAGCTATTATTATTCATCATAGGTTGTAGCTGAACGTCCCTTACCGTGGTGTGGTGGCTGTATGAATGTTATTTGTATTCTTCTATTATTAGCCTTCATTTTCCTTGTTGCATTTAAGGAAAGGACTGTTGGCGCCACTTGCCCCGTTTCTGGGTTCGTAACAATTTTTTCATCCCAAGTGAGGGTTAACGGATTATACATTGGGTTTTCACTTCTGATGCTATCAATTCCTCTTGGATACCAGTCCCCGTAACCCGCTGCAAGTAATCTTGGTGCAGGAACTTTCTGTTCGATCATGTATCGAACTACAGTAGCGCCTCTTGCTGCCGAAAGCTCCCAATTACTCTTATAAAACTGTTGCCATTTTTTGGGCATAGGGTCACTGTCAGAATGCCCCGCAACCTCAACTTGAAAAGGACTTGCTTCGATCCTAGGAATTATTTCATCATTCAATAAAGTTTTTAATTCAGGCTTCATGTCTGCTTTTCCTGAAGGAAAAGCGAAGTCTCCTTTTATATTTACGATTAAACCTTTAGAACTAGTCTGAATATCAATAGGCGGATCTCCTTGGGGGTTCTCTTTCTTCATTTCTTCAATAGCATCCTCCATTTCCTGCTTCATTTGGGCTAGATTTTCGATTGGCTCAAATTCCCCCTCTTCTTCTGCCGCACCATCTTTTTTAATTTTACTTCCTAATGATTTCCCCTCGGAATTAGCCATTTCTTGCAGCTTAACAGGATCCATTGTTGATATAGCAGCGAGAAGTACAAAAAAAGCAAACAAGAGTGTCATCATATCTGCAAAAGTGCCAAACCACCCGGGCAAGCCCTCCTCTACAGAATTTGCTCCTGCTTCAAAGCCTTTATTGTAGGCTTTTTTTTCTCCCGGAGTCATCGCCATTTATATTACTCTCGTTTCCATTCTGCAGGCGGAATAAATGAATTTAGCTTTTCTCGTACAATTAAAGGATGCTTTTTCTGATGTATTAAACGAGCAGCTTCTACCAATAAGTTCGCAGACATAGAGGTCTGAGTAGTCTTATTCCCCATTTTTTGAGCCATCGGCAAAAAAAACAAATTAGCAAAAACAGCTCCGTATAAGGTTGTAATTAATGCCGCAGCCATACCACCACCCAAGTTATCCGCACCTCCTTCACCTCCAAAACCTGCTAGCATAAGGACCAATCCAATCAATGTTCCCACCATGCCCCATGCGGGTGCTAGATCACCCATCGATTTTAACATATCTGTTTGTACTTTTTCCCTTTTTTCACGATATTCGATTCTTGTTTCCATGATTTCACTCAATTCTTCTAAAGAATAACCATCCACAACCATTTGAACACCATCTTTAAAAAAATAGGTTTTAATCGTATCAACAGCTTTTTCTAATTCTGCTGGTCCTTTTCTACCAAACTCCGCAACATCACAAGCTTCATCAACAAGGGGTCCCATTTTATCATCTGCCGGTTTTAAAACTGCGCCAATAGCCTTACCTAAAGCAGTCACATGATACATAGGAAAAGCAACAAAAATGGAAGCAATCATCCCGCCAAAAACAATTCCAAAACTTGGTGCAGATAAAAAGTCACCAAATCCACCTGCTGAACCCTCTACAAATAGAGCATAAGCAATACTTCCAATCATCGCCGCCAAACCAAAGAGAACTCCAATTATTAATGCTATATCCATTTAATTAATCCTCTAAATAATTTGTAGATTTCATTTTATTCTCATTAAGCGCTTTTAAAATATTTCTAACATCGTTGTACTCGGGATCAAGTCTAAGTGCAAGATTCCAGTTAATAGTCGCTCGTTGAACATCCCCTAATTTATAGTATATTGAACCTCTTCTGGCATAGGCAAGAGCAAGGTTTGGATTTAATTCTAATGACATATCTACTTCTTTCAAAGCCTCTCGGTAATCTCCAGCATAAAAGAATCTAAGAGAGCGTGATAGATGACGCAAAGCTTCATTCATATTTTTTTCGGAGACGTTTGACTCAAGTTTTAAGGCTCTCAATGAATCATTTAAAAATCTAGATTCTTGTTCCATTGAATTTAGTCGAACCATCAGATTCCGCATTTCATTATTCATAAGTGCCATAGAATCCCTCATCCCTAAAACAGCATAATCTGCCATCGCAATAGTGGAATCTCTGTATAGAGGCTGTTGCATATTATCAAATGGCTTTCCGCTTGGGTCATACCTCCTTTCAACAGGAGCTGATGGCCCTCCAGGCCTGGATCTCATCCCCTGCCTAGGTACTGCCATATCGAGACCTACGGTAAAGCCTGGATGACCGCCCCAATACCTCTGCTTCCATTGTGGAAGCTTTTCAATGTGGGTGAACCCTAGGTTCAGGCGGTAATCCGAGGTAAGGGGGATGCGGAGTCCCACATTGACACCTGTCCCGTCGAATTCACCCACTATATCCATTCCGCCCGCATTTTTAAAATAGGGCGTTTTCATTACAAAACCTAAAAATACTCCTGTCCCTACTTTTGTAGAGTCCGAATCAATTTCTAAAGTGTCCATAGGAGCTAGGCCACCAGTACCAAACCCCATGTAGGTATTCATTTTATATTCGCCTAAATCTTTTTCACTACCAAGAACGGCAAAAAAAGATAAAAGTTGTGTATTCAAGCTCAAAATTTCTTCTGTTTCTTGATCATTTTGAAAAACAACATCCTGTAATCCAACCGTTAAGGAAATGTCATTATAAGTAAAAACTCTTTGCTGAATATGAAATCCAAATTCAACTGGTGGACTAAATTGGGAATTATCAATATTTTTAAGGGATGTAGTATCTCCTCCTTGAATTGCAGAAAACCCTATTGCAAACCCCTTGCTCACTTCCATGTCAAAAAAAACACCTTTTGCAGTATTGACAGGATTAAAATTATGAATCTCTGCTCCGAAACCAGCTCTAAAAAGATAAGGCGCTTTATCCACGCTCGAGGTGGGTACTCGCATCATTAATCCTGGTCTTGTGTATGCAACACGAGTAGATGCATCGAGCACACAGAAAGTTAATAATGAAAAAAGTAACTTATGCTTGAGGCGCTGCATCCAATTAGAAAAATTTTGTTAAGCAGTATTTGTTTTTATAAATCATTGATACTCTTCCCAGTCAATTACATAAGAATAACCTATAAAAGTCCCAAAATCCTGGGGGACATATAGATCAAATGCACCCGTTGCTCCTGGTAAAAGACTTGCATCGGAAACAATTCCACTTTCGAATGTATTGTAAGACCCTTTTGCAAATGTAGTTAATGTCTTTGTTTCCCCACTCCAATTTTTCCTAAATACAAAATCCACTTTTACAAAGTCAGCGCGTCTCCCGCCTATATTTTTAATTTCCCCTTCGAAAATCACATTTCCTTGGGTATCTTTTTTCTCTGCGATATTACCTACGAGGACACAATTTGCAGAAAATTTCGCAGGCGTGTTACGGCTGGAATTATTTGTGGATGTGTATTTAGGCTGTGCAAGTTTTGGCATTGGTGGAGGAGTGTAACTATCACGTATCTGTTCCGGGATATATTCCTGTCTGTCTTCTGATATAACGTTATCAACTATTCTAACAACCTGCCCTCTGTCAACTATTAGGTAACCAACAAGAGTTTCAACTTTGAGGGATTTATCATCTTGATATACAATTTTACCAAAAACCGTACTCCCATTTTTTAAGATAATTTCCTTTGAATACATTGTTAAAGGGTTTACCCACATTTTACTTAAAGCTTTAAGATCATCGAGCTCTTGATTTAAGTGTTTAAACTCAGCGGATAAACGCTTTATTTCAAAACTAAGTTCATTAACTATGAAGTGTTTGCTAGGCACTCCAGTTGCAGCTGGAGTCTTCGGAACTGCCGTTGCCAAATTAGGAATATTAACAGCTGACATAGGAACACTTGATTGGGCACCACCTCCCGTTGATTCTATAGTTTGACTTTGATCTGCTAGTGGAGCTTCAGGTGTTGTGGTTGATAGGGCCATTTCCCCAATATCTTTTTTACCTTTTTTCCATTCTTTTTCATCAAGGGCATCTTCAGTTAGAGTAATTATTAGCTCAGCAGAACCTTCATCTTCATGCATTGCCTTTATTGTATAGTCACCTGGTTTGAATTTCTTCCAAGATAAACTGAATGCACCCTTTTTATTTGTTGATGCCGGTTTTTTAAGCTTGGATTCCCCATCAAAGTGGAGTGTTACCTCTGCCTTTTTAACTCCATCTCCATTTTCATCAAGAACTTGCCCCTCAATTGTGAATTTTTTAGGAGTTTTTGCAGATACTATTCCGCTGCCAATTAAGGTTATTGTTGCAAGAACGATTACAAATCGATTTTGTAGGCTTGTTAATAGTGTCATGTTTTTTTACCTCGGATTATGAACACTTTTCGCAACTAATTGCGCTAAAGCTTATTAATTTTACCGCCAAATCTCCAATGTGTCAAGAAATTATAAGTGCTTCAATAAATTTATAAAAAACATAGATGCTACCTATTTCCAAAAGTTTTTTAATTTTTTTTCCCGGTTCGAAACTTGCTTTTTTTCAATTTCAATTATAGCTCTTTGCTGGCTACTAAGGGTTCGTGTTAATGCGTTATTAAAAGATTCAATTATTAAATCAAAATCTTTATCTCCTAACTTTTTATAAGCAAGACCCATATGGTAATAGGGCTCTCCGGTAACCCTATGTTTCTGGGTTGCTTGTGAATATTTTTCTATCGCATCCCATAAATTATTTTTATTCCCACTCTCAAAAAGCAAATGTCCTTCAGCCATGAGCTTATTGTACTCAACAATCGAATCATTAGGTAAAATAGAGATTGATTCTGAAAAATGATTAATTGCAACCTCATAATTTTTTTTCCCCATTGATAAAATACCTAAAGAATTGTGAGCATTTGCAATAGAAATAATTAAACTTTCTTTCTTACCATATTTTTGTATAAGTGAATCTTTTATCATTAATAATCCATTTGGATCTTCAGTGCTGAGCATTCTGTATTTAGAAGGAGAATAGCAAAAAAAATTAATTGCAAGTATTAAGCCACAAAGGAAGTTGGTGATTCTGGTGTATTTACTTTTTAACATGCAAATCAAAATATTTCAGATTTTTTAAATCAATAGGGAAAAATTTATTTATGTTTAAAATCTAATTTTTACTTTAAAATTAATTGAAAACCTAATAGAAATTAAATTGAGCTATAAAAGGCATTAAATAAATAAAAAAGGACTAGAATAACCATATGTATGTTATAGCTGAATTACCTTGGCCAAAATCCCTATCATGATTTACTTCGCACTCAGACCGCATTTCAGCTGAATCCTTATCAAATAATGAATAGTTTTCTCCATAAATTACAGCATTGAACCTTCCTTCTTGCTCACCACACCAGGTTCTAACAGCCCTCTTTATGCTTCCTGATCCATGGCCTGTAATCACCTTAATTACTCTTATTTTCCCAGTATAAATAGCTTCACTGACGGCTGTTTCGAGAATACTAATGGCTTGATCAATACTATGGTTACTATGCCCAATATCAATTGTTTTAAATCTGTGATTATTCATTAATAATAGAAAGTAATTTTACTTATGTTTATTTAACTTTCTAACTTTAAAAACTAGGAGTTTTTTGAGAAAAGTATCTCTAGGACGAACCCAAATAAAAGTTTCTTCAATTAGTCTTGGCACTTGGGCTTTTGGAGGAGCCAGCATGAGTGGGAAATTCTCTGTTGGTTGGTCTGACCAAAATAAAAATAATTCTAAAGAAACGTTAATGCGTGCGTGGGAATTAAATATTAATCATTGGGACACAGCGGATGTCTACGGAGACGGGCTATCAGAATCGATTATTGGAGGGATGTGGGATGTCATCCCAAGGCAGGATATCTATATAGCAACAAAAGTCGGTTGGGACAAGGGACCACATGGTTATTGGTATAACCCCAACCACATGCGCTATAATTTAGAAAGATCATTGAAGAACCTTAGGACAGATTATGTAGATATTATCTATCTCCATCATTGTAACTTCGGTAAAAATGAAGAATACTTTGACGATGCAATTGAAACAATAAGACGATTTCAAGATGAGGGGAAGGCTCGT
>CENX01174412.1_pt1 | contig 98427 bp, 77 predicted proteins | sample 361321 | NCBI WGS metagenome assembly CENX01 (sample SAMEA2619678, study PRJEB7988) | marine metagenome | isolation source: saline water (ENVO:00002010), including | reverse complement strand
TGGGATTCAGAAAGCAGTTTTGAAGGAAAGACAATTATAATTAATCCTGGAGCAGGTTTCGGGATTGGTTCCCATCCCACTACTCAACTTTGCGCTTGTTGGATTGAAGACAATCTAAGACTTGGTAATTCATTGCTAGACTTCGGTTGCGGGTCTGGAATATTATCTATTGTTGGTTCTTTTTGTGGGGCAGAAAATATTGTCGCTGTTGATAAAGACAAGAATGCTCTAGAAAACGCAAAATACAATCTCAAACTAAATAATGTGCAAGCGGACCTTTTTAGCTCAGAGGAATTCCAAATTAAATCTAAATATGATATTGTAATAGCAAATATTCTTTCAAATGTTTTAGTTGAAATTGAACCACTACTTAGATCTTTAGTTGGTAATCGATTAGTACTTTCAGGAATTTTACCCAACCAAGCTATGTTAATACGAGAATTATACTCTAGTTGGTTAAGTTTTGATCAAATATTGAAAAAGGATGGATGGTTATTAATCAGTGGTAGAATTTAAAGTTCGAAAATATTTTTTTGCTTCATCAATTACTCTTGGTGATAATATCAATGCCGAAAACATTGTTGGTATTGCCATAAATGCATACATCCCATCGATTAGATTAATTACAAAAGAAATAGAGACTGTTGCTCCAATTATTGTGGAGGCTATATAAAAATAATTATAGATTTCTTTTTTTTCACTTCCAAATAAATAACCCGAGCATTTTGCCCCATAATATGACTGGCCAAACATGGTTGTAATACTAAAGGTAATTACACAAATTGAGAGTGCAACAGTTCCAACAATCCCGAGCTCACTTGAAAAAGCTTTTGCAGTCATTGTTACACCATTTAAGTCATCTTTCCAATGACCTGATAATAATATCACAATAGCAGTAACTGAGCATACTAAAATAGTATCAATAAATGGTCCCAGCATTGCAACCAATCCCTCTCTAACAGGCTCTCTAGTTTTAGCAGCGCCATGCGCTAAAACCTCAGTGCCCAAACCAGCCTCATTTGAGAAGGCTGCTCTTCTAATTCCCTGTCTAATTACCTCTCCGACCAAACCTCCTACAACTGCTTCACCAGTAAAAGCATCCTGCAATATTAATTTGAATACATGAGGCACATCACCAAGGTTTTTAAAAATTATTAATAAACCTAGAGATAGATATAAAATAACCATAAAGGGGACTATTTTCCCTGCAATTAATCCAATGCGCTTTATACCTCCTAAAATTACAAATGATACTGGAGTAGCAACTAAAATTCCAATCATAAGATTTCCCCAAAATAAATCAGCTGTGAAAAAATCAGTCGGAATTAAAATTGATTCACGTATAAATTGTGTAAGTTGATTGGCCTGAAACAAAGGTAAGCATCCAATAATTCCTGCTGATGAAAAAAGAATAGCAAGAGGTTTAAATTTTTTCCCAAGTCCATTTTCTATAACATACATGGGTCCACCCTGTATTTGACCGTCTTCATCTTTAGATCTATAAAGTATTGCTAATGTGCAGGTAAAAAACTTTGTTGACATGCCAAAAATTGAGCTTACCCACATCCAAAAAAGCGTTCCAGGACCACCCATATGAATGGCAACAGCCACTCCACTAATGTTGCCCATACCAACAGTTCCCGCTAAGGCACTTGATAAAGCTTGAAAGTGGCTAATATGACCTGGATCATCTTCTTTATCAAATTTACCAAACAAGATATCAATGCCATGCTTAAAGTACTTAAATGGTGTAAATCGACAATACAAAGTAAAATATGTACCACCGCCTAAAAGAAGAAATAATAACGCAGGGCCCCACATAAAATCAGAGAAGCTGGATAATATTTCATCAATATTTTTCATTTCTTAATCTATTTAAGTTTATTTATTGGTTTTCCCAAAAGACAAATAATAGAAAATATTAAGAAAATTGAGATAAAAAGTATGGTAAATATCGATAATCCCATGCCAACACCGATGTAACCAACAAACATCGAGATAATTCCAACAGTTAATGAGTATGGGATTTGTGTTTTTACATGATCAATATGGTCAGATGATGATGCTGTCGATGAGAGGATAGTGGTATCTGAAATTGGAGAACAATGATCTCCAAATACTGATCCCGAAAGGACAGATGCAAAAGTTGCCAAAAAAACAGGTGATTGAACCGCCTCATCAGGGCTTAGGTTAATTAGGTTAATTGCCATTGGAACAAAAACAGGAACTAAAATAGACATGGTAGCCCAAGAAGATCCGGTCGCAAAACTGATAATTGAAGCAGTTAAAAAAGTAATAAATGGTAACATTGCCGGCTCAAGAATACTCAATGAAATATTTACTAAATAATCAGCGGTTTTTATATCTTTGCAAACTGAACCAATAGTCCAAGCTAATACAAGAATTATGCATGCTAAAACCACTGATCTTACCCCATTTACCCAAGACTCTAATGCTTCTTCTAAAGATAATAATTTTTTTGATATTGATAGTCCAATTGCAAATAAACTCGAAAAACAGGAACCCCATATCAAACTCGCATAAGGATCTGATGCTCCAATGATATTATATAGCTTATAATCATTATTCTGTATGTTATTTAGTCCCGTGATTAATAAACCCCCAATAGTAAAAAGAACTACACTTGCGATAGGGAAAAACGCATTACTCCAATGTGATGCAGCATTATTTTTTTCTTGAACTAAACTAGGATCAAATAGTGGATTAGCATCATCTGAAATAACTTTACCTTCAAAAATTGAACGTTTCTCTGCATGAAACATTGGGCCATACTCTCTTTTCATTAAAACATTTATGAAAACAAAAATCAAAGTCAAGACACTGTAAAATGAAAAAGGAATGCTTTTTAAAAAGGTAAAATACGGATTCATTTTTATATTAAAATCCTTAAAAGGAGAATCCAGCAAACTCATTTGGAAAATTGTCCAGCTACTAATTATGGCAAGACTTGCCACCGGTGCAGCAGTTGAATCTACTAAATAAGAAAGTTTCTCTCTTGATATTTTTGCTTTATCAGTAAATGGTCGCATCATATTTCCAACTAATAGAGTATTTGCATAGTCATCAAAAAAAATGATGTATCCCATCAAAACAGTTACCAATTGACTCCTACGATTAGATGTCGCATACTTTGTTACGGCTTTTAACACTCCCGTCAAACCCCCATTTGAGGATATAACTCCAATTAATCCACCAAATGCAATTGTAAATATTAATATAGAGGCATGTCCATGATCTGTGATCGATTGAACAAGATAGGTATCAACACTACGCGTTATTCCAAGAAATGGATCATGAGCAATTATTGAGCTTCCAAACCAAATGCCTATGAATATTGATAAATGAGCCTGGTGGGTCAGCAAAGCAAGTAAAATTGCAACTAGAGCAGGTAAAATAGAAATATAAGAGTGTTGTTGGAACTCTGTAAATTTATTAAAGGAACTTGATGAGAATACTCCTGCTGCTATTATTGCTAAGAATAATATAATAACTTGATATTTACGAATTAAATTCATTAAATAAAACTTAAAGCTACTCCTTGAATTTTCTAAGCGGTATGCTTTCTGTAATCATAAATGTAATTAAATTGGCAATTAATATTTTACCTTTGAAAAGAAAACCCCAAATTATAACATCGAGAAATGAACAGGCTTGATCAATATATTATTCGACAGTTTATATCTGTCCTTTGTTTTTCTATTATTGGATTTTTATCAGTTTTTGTGATAGTAGACTTAATTGAAAATTTAGATCGGTTTATTGATAATAGTGTTCCAACTAGAATAGTAGTCCAATATTACATTTACTCACTTCCATATTTTATTAGTATCAGCCTACCAATGTCGATGCTTATTTCTACAATATTCAGCGTGGGGAACATTGTTAAAAAAAATGAGTGGACAGCAATTAAAGCATCAGGAATTAGTATTTATAGATTATCTATTCCTCTACTCATCTTGGGCCTAGTGATGAGTGGTATCTCATTTTTTATGGACAACAAACTAGTCTCTTTTGGAAATGAAAAACGATTTGAAATTGACAGAGATTATGTCAAAAGGAAATCTCGTCATAAACTTAAGAATTCTCTCCAAGATGTATTTTTACAAAAAGATATATCGGTACATATTTCATTAACAAAATATTTTTTAAATAATCAGACTGGATATGATTTAACTTGGGTAGACCTAGGTACTAAAACAATTCAAAGAAGAATTGATGCAAAAAAAATCAAGTGGGAAAATGATACACTATTATGGAAACTATCTAATTATTCAGTACGTATCTTTGGTGATAATGGGCTTGAAAATTCAGTTCAGAACTCTGAAAAGGACACACTCCTATCACTTGGTTTTTTACCAAAAGAAATTCAACAGCAGGCACGAAAACCAGATGAACTAGATTATTTCAATTTAACTGAACGCATAAAACAATTAAAAAAAAACGGTGTCGACACCACTCGTTGGGAGGTGACTCGCTACATGAAAATATCTTTCACACTCACAAACTTGATTGTAGTCCTATGTGGGATACCGCTCGTATTAATTAAGGAGAAAAACAGTTTATCTTTTGGTGCAGGACTTTCAGTATTTGTGATATTTGGATATTATGCATTAATTAAGTTTGGACAGTCTTTAGGTTTTAAGAATATCGTAGCTCCGATACTTTCAGCTTGGATTGGAAATATTATCTTTTTATTTGCTGGTGTATTTATGCTCTGGAGAGCACGAACTTGATTGGGATTACTATGAATATTTAGATTACGGTAATTTGATTAGGAATACCTCCTAATTAGTAAAATTAAATTTTTCAAAGATTTTATCTAAAAATCCTGTTTTTTTGGTTTCGTTATTAGAATTTGAGGATGGCATAGCTTTTCGGCTCTTCAAGCTTGTTATCGTTAAACCTGTGGAAAAATTAAACCCTTTCATAGTGTGTAACCACATTCCATTTCTAAATGCGAAGCCTAAATCAAAAATAATTGGACCTTTATGATATCCAAACCCCAAACCTAATTCACTTAATTCTCCACCAGCCCAAGAATAACCAATTCTCATCGGTAAATTTGCTATTCTTGTCCATTCAATTCCGATGGACCATTTCCAGCTTGCACGAGCATAATAAGCATTTTGAAATCCTGCAACTAAATCAGATGCAAATAAAATTGTTTCCATCTTTTTGGAAACACCAAATCTAAATAACGATGGATACGGTGTAGTAAACTCAGAAGTATCAGGAAAAAATTTTGTGTTATTTTTAAATAAAGAATCTTGTCCCAACCTATCCATTCGTAGTGTATCAATAGAATATGTAACTAGGATAGATTCTCCAGGGTTAAGTTGATCATCACCCCATTTAAAAGGATAGAACCCAAATCCGTTCCCCGGTATAGTTGTGTTCTTATTCCATTCAATACTACCAGAAGCATTAATTAAAGATGATCCTACTGTCCAACCATTTCTTTCTCTTGTAACTATACCAATATCAATTGCAAAACCTCTTCCTCCCAAACCCTGTCTTATTATATATGAACCTTCGCCTATAATACCTTCATCAGTAGTTTCTAAATTAGCTTCACTGGAACTCTCATCTATGCCTAGATAGAAAAGACCTTGTAAATATTTAAATGTGAAGCCCAAAGAAAAGGGTTCAAAAGGCATACCGAATGTTACACCAATTTCAGTTAATCCTACTGTTTCTCGATTTAATTCCATGTCCAAACTTGGTTTTTGTGCGTTACCATAAAATAAAAATTCAAGAAGTCCAATTGGTAATCGCGTATTTGACAAGAATATATTGTTCATTGTAAAAGCAAGATTTCCTTTTGAAAAATTTAATATTGGAGTGGGAAAATGGAGATCAGTAAAAAAAGCCATCCCATCTCCATCCTGGAGCTGTTTAAATATCTCGTCTTTATCTATTATGTCGAGGGTATCTCCACTATATTGAGCAACATTTTGTATACTAAAGAAATTTCCAAGCATACCATAGTCTATTTGACCTATTTGCATCATAAAAGGCCTGTTCTGCTGTAGACCTATCAAACCTGGATTATAACCAACAGAAAAAATTCCATCTGCAATTGTAGTATATGCTCCGGATAATCCTACCGCTCTCGGATCTCTTTTCGTCTGGGAAAACAAGATTCCTAAGAAAAGAAAAATAATTAAGTTCTGCTTTATCATTTTAATTTTTTGAAATTTTTATTAACATATGTTTTACGAAAAGCAGATGGGTTTGGTGATGCCGAAATTTTAACATACCAACCATTTATATCTCTGATTTTACCATCTGACGATACGATTCGAAATCTTAAAGAATCAGTTTCTTCTAACTCGCTTGGAGTCCATGGATAAACATTTAAACTGTCCACATTTGCCACTCCAGTTTCAATCAAAGTCCAATCACTCTCCACATTTATATCTATACTATCTGGATCATCAGAAGCATCTGCATAATATAAATCTACGGTTTCCACTCTACCACCGTAGGATTCCCATTGGATATTATATTCTTGATTTTTGTATAGAGTTTCTCCTCCATTTGGATAAGTAATGAATAATATATCGTTTGCAGAACCTGAAATACCGCCGCTACTTAAACTTAGTGTTAAAAACGATTTCATTTCTAAATAATCGTACTTGGATAAAAACACACCTTTCCCATTAGTGCCTGGAATGTGAAACCTTGGCATTACGAAAGGATTTCTTCCATATTTTGTCATTAAGAAAATTTTATTGGTATCAATCACACTGCTGTAAGTACCATTTCCAGGAACCAAAACCATACCCTCAGGAAAACCAATGGTATCATTAGGACCGTAAAGTTCTTGAGGAGATGGAAGTAAAAATTTAAATAATGTATCAACATAAGACATAATTGTATCGACTTCAGATCCATTTGTTTTAACAATATACGCCATACGATCAATGCACTCAGAATAGTCGGACATTACATTATAAATATAAATTTTATTACTGTCTGGTATTAAGTCAGTGCACCTATGAATAATATACATGCTATCACTTGTGGAATCTGCTAAACCGCGAACGGCTAGTGTATCAACATAATTTTTTAATAATTCTGCGGTTCTACCAACCGGAAAAGTCTCTAGGTTACTCATCAAAATAGAGAGTTCTGCTCCGAATGGGAATGAATTTGTTATTTCAGTTACCATATCAGCATTTATAAGAGAATTACGAATTTTATATCTTGTGTCAAAAGCTCCAAAATTAATTTCTGTACCAATACCACCCGTAAATGTCATGGGCTCTAATTGCAAAGCAAATGGAATTGTAACAACAAATCCACCTTTAATAGATTTTCCCTCAACTAATGCGCCCCTGCCTTCAATTTTCACCTCAGGATTTATGGCAAGCTCCACAGGGTTGGATCCTAGTAGTCCAATAATTGAAACACAAGTGTCGCATGGCGATTTCAAAACATCATAGGATGGGAGACTGTCGTTCATACTTTCATAAATAGTTATTCTTGTACCATTCTTATCTAATCCTATTATTGTAAGTGCAGTATCCCAAGGCATTGCATCATCGGGAATACGAGCCATTGTATCGATATCAATAGTTGCATATGTTAATTCACCAATAGAATTTTTTGCTATAAAGTCAATTTGCATCCTAATTGGTAAAGGGATTTGACTTTTCATAGTAATTTCAAAAAGAGCTTCTGTCGGAATTGCACCCGTAAGACCGGGGGGGAATTCTTGGACAGTTGAATCTGTGGGAAGAATCATAAATAAATCAGCCTCTAGAGTTGAAAATGACAATATATCCATTCTCATACCCATAGAAAATTTTCCAAATGGTGATCCATCAAATGCAATCGTTGCTTTTTGTTCAATAAACCCAAGATCAAAATCTAGATCAAGGCTTTTAAGAGGTTGATTAGTGTTTGGATAACCTGGTGTCGCAATGGAATATCCTCTCATATCAAATGTTTTATTAAAAGGAGAACCTCTAGTCAATATTGTATCAATCTTTACAGAGTCTTGACCTTCAACAGGTGCAAAGTTTTTAAAGTTTAATAAAAATTTCAAATCAAAAGGAAATGTAGACTCCAAATCTGATATATAAACTCTATTCTCGTTATATAGAGCGCCTATGTCCCTAAGCTCAGCTCTAAATATTTCCATCTTACTTATACCGCTTTCTGACATATCCATATCTGGAAATGCAAGACTCGGTAATTCCACAATATCAGATAATGAATAATTACTTGTTGTAATATCCATGCTATCAAATCCAGCAACTATAAGCTGAACAGAAAAATTAACTGAAAATAATTGTTCACCAATATTCTTTGGTATTACTACAAACTCAGAGTCCGGCGAAGCAAGCTTTAAATTAGTAACTACATTTAGAAAAGGACTAAGTCCTTTACCTGATAAATTTGTAGTATCTCTATATGACTCACCATACGTTAATATTGATTTATCATTATGATTTGCTAAGGTATCAGATATTTCTGTTGCACCAGTAACAACATTTGAGCTTACGTTAATAAGATTCGTCATGCTTTTATTTTCAAAATATGTTATATACTCACTACCTTCTTTCATGATAAGAGTGTCAATGCTCTTAATCATTGGGGTCAAGTTCAAAGGTATAAGATTAAAGGGAACTGGGATTTGCAAATTGAGCAAACCTGAAAATCCTTGCATAGCAGTATTAAATGGTCCCATTATTAATTGTTCATAGTCCGATGCTCTCATCACTACAGTATCAGGCATGTTGTTGAATGTGAATGTTATATCAAGTGGATTATCAGTAATATGGGGATAAGGCACATTAGGATCAGGGATTAGCGGTATACTAATATCTATTTCTGGGAATGGTATTGGAATATCTGTAGAAGGGATTCCAGGAATGTCTCCAGTATTTATATTAGCATCAAGATTCATAGGTAATGATGGTAAATTAGGTAACTGTTGTGGCTCCATTTCCCCTCTCTGGACAATTTGAAAGCCTATTGAATCAGACGTAGGGAAAATACCTGCCTCTGGGTTTGTAATATCAGACATCTCATACTTTGTATTCACCAAGGGTATTTTGAGATCCATATACCATACCGGCATCTCAAATTTCTCAGGAATATCAAAGTCACATGCCACTAATATCATTAGCAAAAAGGCTAAGATGGGACGTATCATATATATGAACACCCTTTGGATTTTTGTACTCAGATTTACCTTCAAATTATTGCCAAATGTGTTGGACTTCCGCATCTGAATTTGAACATTAATTATGATACATGCCAAAAAAAAAACCTGCGATTTTTACGCAGGTTTTCTCATTGATTTTATTGAACTTATATTAATATCTATAGTGTTCAGGCTTGTATGGACCATCCTTTGGAACCCCAATATAGTTAGCTTGTTCATCTGTAAGCTCCGTTAACTTAACACCTAAATGATCTAAATGAAGGCGTGCAACCTCTTCATCTAGCTCTTTAGGCAATACGTAAACACCTATTTGGGGTGCACCTTGTGATAATGCAATTTGTGCTAGAACTTGGTTAGTGAATGAAGTTGACATGACAAAGCTAGGATGCCCTGTGGCACAGCCTAAATTAACCAGCCTGCCTTCAGCTAAAACAAAAATTTGATGCCCATCTGGAAAAGTATACAAATCAACCTGCGGTTTAATTTGTTCCTTAATAGTTTTTGAGTCTTGATTTAATGGTGTAATTTGTATCTCATTATCAAAATGTCCTATGTTACAAACAATAGCTTGATCCCTCATCCTATACATATGATCACTTCTGATTACATCTTTATTTCCAGTGGTCGTTACGAAGATATGACCTTCATCAAGAGTTTCTTCTAATGTAGTGACTTTAAACCCTTCCATAGCTGCCTGCAATGCACATATTGGATCTATTTCCGTTATAATGACTCTAGCACCATATCCTCTCATTGATTGAGCGCAACCCCTTCCAACATCTCCATACCCACATATTACAACAGTTTTACCTGCCACCATAATATCTAAAGCTCTTTTTAAACCATCTGCTAAAGATTCTCTACAACCATAAATATTGTCAAATTTAGATTTAGTTACTGAGTCATTAACATTATATGCAGGGAAAAGAAGATGTCCGTCCTTTTCCATTTGCATTAATCTATGCACTCCAGTTGTAGTTTCTTCTGAGACACCTATGATTTTTTCCACAACTTTATGCCAATGGTTTGGATCTTTTACTAATACTTCTCTCAGAAGATTTTCAATTATTTGTTCTTCTTCAATTTTTGTAGTGATTAGGGGGGTATCCTGGTGCTTAGTATAATATTCTTCTAGCTCAAATCCTTTATGGATCAATAATGTAGCGTCACCACCATCATCAACTATAAGATCGGGACCAGTGCCTTGGGGGAATGTTAGTGCTTGTAATGTGCACCACCAATATTCCTCAAGCGACTCGCCCTTCCATGCAAAAACAGGAATACCTGATTCTGCAATAACAGCAGCCGCATGATCTTGGGTTGAAAATATATTACAACTAGCCCATCGAACTTCAGCCCCTAAATCTACTAGAGTCTCAATTAAAACTGCAGTCTCTACCGTCATGTGCAAAGATCCTGTAATCTTTTTTCCCAAAAGTGGCTTTAATTTCCCGTACTTATCCCTTGTTGACATTAAACCTGGCATTTCTTTTTCAGCTATTTTAAGTGCTTTTCTTCCATCAGAAGCAAGGTTTATATCTTTGACTTTATAAGGTATTTCTTCTACAATTTTTTTATTAATTAATTTTTGCATTATCTCCTCTATATTTTTGATAATAATTCTTCTTTCATATCTATTTTTTCCCAGGTAAAGTTATCTAGAACTCGACCGAAATGGCCATAAGCAGCAGTGTTTTTATAGCGTGGCTTTTTAAGATCAAGATGATCTACAATCTCTCCAGGTTTTAATGGAAAAACAGCTCTAGTTATTTTTGTAAGTTTTTCGTCTGCATGTTTTCCTGTTCCAAATGTTCGAACATAAAAAGACGTTGGATCCGCAACTCCAATACTATAAGATAATTGAACTTCACAACGTTCAGCCAAATCTGCTGCAACAATATTTTTGGCAATATACCTTGCCATATATGCGGCACTTCGATCAACTTTGGAGGGATCTTTACCTGAAAATGCACCCCCACCATGTGGCGCATATCCACCGTATGTATCAACAATTATTTTTCGCCCAGTTAAACCCGTATCAGCCGCGGGGCCTCCGAAGACAAATCTGCCTGTCCCGTTTACAATAAAATCTTCTTCGTAAGGGACACTATAAACGTTTAAAACAGGCCTTATCACTTTTTCGATTATTTCTTTCCTGATGAAATCAAGTTCTTTTTTAAAGGAGCCAAATCTTCGTAATAAATCTTCGTGTTGTGTTGCTAAAACTACCTTTTTAATGCACACTGGTTTCTTATCCAAATACTGAATTGTGACCTGAGATTTCCCATCAGGCCTCAACCATTCAAGTTCTTCACTTTTGCGAAGAATGGAAAGACGCTCGGTTAATTTTTGTGCGATTTGAATTGGTAATGGCATTAATTCTGGTGTTTCTTTACATGCAAAACCAAACATCATTCCTTGGTCACCTGCACCTTGATCTGAAATATTATTAGAATCGACACCCTGCGCAATTTCATCACTCTGTTTATCTAATTTGGATATAATTTGAAGATCATTTTCTCCTATACCACTATTTTCTATTGTATAGCCAATTTTTGATAAAGTTTTTATTACCAAATCATCAACATCTACAACGCCCGTTGACCTTATTTCTCCAGATACTACCACGAGACCCTTAGTTGCCAAAGTTTCACATGCGACACGTGATTCGCTATCCTGAAGCAAATACTCATCTAATATTGCATCTGAAATTGCATCACATGCCTTATCAGGATGTCCCTCGGTTACTGATTCTGATGTAAATAAAAATTTAGCCATAGGTTATTCCTATCATCTTAATTGGGTTATTGGTCCTTAAAAAAGAAAAAGAAGAATTATAAAATAATAATAAATAGTTATTAAACATAGAAATCTGCGTTAATACAAAACTCGCGATATATACGAGCCAGTTCCTGCAACATTTCTATTGAAGACTGAAAATTATAGCTCATAATGTGTTCAACATTTAATCCTATTGGAATAATTAGTTTATTATCTTGAATATATTTTAAAGTATCATACAATATCTCTATGGCAACATCTAAAGATCTATCAATCATTTTACCAGGACGACCATTTAAATATTTTTCAGTTTCAGATGAAATTTCTACGCCAAGCCATTTAAGAAATTCAATATTTTTCTGAGATGAAACTGGAGCAAAGCTTAAAAGCATTCTCCTGGGAAAAGTTTCTTGTTCGCTGCATTTTTCATGATAATGCCTCAGCATTTTGATAACCTTTGAGGAATCGTAAATAACTTGAGTAGTAAAAAATTCTGCACCATTTCTACTTTTCTCGATTAAATTATTTGACTCTTTTTCTCTTTTTGGTATACAAATCCCTCCACAAAATATTTCCTTTTTATGGTATTTGTTATCTAAACTTATTCTGCTTAAGGCTTCATTAACAGTCGGCCCAGGGTAATTAATTTTACGAGACTCTCCACCAACAACTATAAAATTTTCTATTTCATATTTATCATGTGTCTCTTCTACCCACTCCAATTCTTGTTTTATAGGCTGATGAACTACTACGCGGTTAATTATAGCCTCTACTCCAACAATATCTTGTAACAAATGTCCAAATTTTCTTGGCTCTGCACGAGAAAGACTGTTTACAGGCTTTTCTCCATTCCGCTTTTCATCACGGATCTCAGGAATGTTTATACCATCTATATGGGTTTGTGATAATAATGAGCTAATTGTTTCTGCATAAGAATTTAAAGAACCATCTTTCTCACGTGGGGGCAAAATCTCGTAAAGAACAACCGGGCGTCTTGGTTTTTTTACTTTATCTCTTATTCGCATTCTATAATAGATTTAATTACTTGATTAACTGATTTCAATTTTTAATGATTTTGCTTAACGGAAAAATAAAATGACTCTGGGTGCGAAAAATACCATCCGCATATTGATGCTGCTGGGAACATTGCTCTAGTTTCGGTGAGTGTAATACCAGTATTATTTATAACGTCTAACAATTTCCATATTTTATCTTTTTCAGCATGATTTGGGCATGAAGGGTATCCAGGAGCAGGTCTAATCCCATTGTATTTTTCTCTAATTAAGTCTTCATTATTTAAATTTTCTAAATTATCATAACCCCAAAAATCTTTCCTAACTAGTTCATGTAATTTTTCTGCGAATGCTTCGGCCAATCTGTCTGCAATAAGCTTAGCCATAATTACATTATAATCATCATTATTTTTTTCATATTGTTCAACTATATTTTGGAGATCATGACCCGTACTCAAAGCAAATACTCCTAAATAATCTCCCCTAGGTGCTATAAAATCGGATAAACAAAAATTATTTTTATCTTTCCCTTTGTCTAATAATTGTCGCGGAAAATCAAATTTAATATTTCCGCATTTAACAGACTCTTCAATGGGTAATGCTTTAAATATTCCAAAAACTGCTTTTGCTGTTAGTAGCTTGTTTACAAGTATATTATCCAACATACTTCTAGCATCATCAAATAATTTTCTTGCCTCATTACCAATAATATTATCATTAAATATTTCAGGATATTTACCTTTTAATTCCCATGCATGAAAAAATGGACTCCAATCAATATAATCTGCAATTTCATGTAATGGAAAATCCTCATAAGTTTTAATTCCCTCAAACCTAGGTTTTTTAATCTTATAATTTTTCCAGTCTATGTTAAATTTTCTCTTTCTTGCTTCTTCAATTGATAATAATTGATTTTTGGATTTTCCATACGAATTTTCTCTGATTTTCCTAAAATCAGTTTTTATATTAGATATAAATCCTTCTCTATGTTCAAGGTTCATCAACTTTCTTACAACATTAACTGCCTTGGACGCGTCGTTTACATGTACTGTTACTCCGGAATAATTTTGTTCGATTTTTATTGCTGTGTGTCTCCGGCTTGTGGTAGCACCTCCTATTAAGAGCGGTATATTTAACTTTAATCGTTCCATCTCTTTTGCAGTTATGACCATTTGATCTAAACTTGGCGTTATTAAACCTGAGATACCAATAAAATCTGCTTTTTCTTTAATCGCAGTCGATATTATTTTTTCAGCAGGTACCATTACTCCTAGATCTATTATTTCATAACCGTTACAGGACAAAATCACACCAACAATATTTTTACCTATGTCATGAACATCACCTCTAACTGTTGCGAGAACAATTTTCCCATTTGTTTTTTTAGATATACCTAAACTACTTTTTTCTTGTTCAATATAAGGGACCAGATAACCAACTGCTTTTTTCATAACACGAGCAGACTTAACTACTTGAGGTAAAAACATTTTACCATCCGCAAATAAGTCTCCAACTTTATTCATTCCATCCATTAATGGACCCTCGATAACCTCAACAGGGCTATTAAATTGTTTTCTAGCTTCTTGAGTATCCTCAATAATATAGTCGGCTATACCTTCTACAAGAGAGTAAAGAATTCGTTCTTCTACTAATTCTTTTCTCCAGGCAATATTTACTTTCTTGCTGGATGATTTAATATTAAAACTATCAGCTATTTCAACTAGCCTATCTGTAGAGTCTTTTCTTCGATTAAATAATACATCTTCAATTCTTAATTTTAGTTCTGGATTTATTTCATCATAGATTGATAGCTGTCCTGGATTTACAATACCCATATCCATCCCAGCTTTTATTGCATGAAAGAGAAAAATTGAGTGCATAGCCTGCCTTACCTTTTCGTTCCCTCGAAATGAGAAGGAAAGATTACTTACCCCACCACTTATGTGTGATTTTGGAAAAGTCTTCTTCAAAAACCTTACTGATTTTATAAAATCATACCCATACTCATTGTGTTCATCAATCCCTGTTGCAACAGCAAATATATTAGGGTCAAATATTATATCCTCAGCTGGAAAATTGACCTCTGATTGAAGAATTTTATAGGCTCTAGTACAAATATTTATTTTACGCTTATAATTATCAGCTTGGCCTTTTTCATCAAATGCCATGACAACAACAGCAGCTCCATATTTTTTTATCAATTTTGCTTGGCGAATAAATTCTTTTTCACCATCTTTCAAAGAAATAGAATTAACAATACCCTTTCCTTGCAAATTTTTTAGGCCAATCTCCAATACCGACCATTTTGAAGAATCAATCATAATTGGCACTTTTGCTATATCAGGCTCTGATGCAATTAAACGTAAAAAATTTTCCATGGTTTTTTCTGAATCCAAGAGACCTTCATCCATATTAATATCAATAACTTGAGCTCCACTTTCAATTTGTGAACGAGCTATTTTAATTGCCTCTTCGTAATCATCTTTCTTGATTAATTTTCGAAACTTAGTAGAACCTGTAACATTTGTTCTCTCTCCAATATTCACAAAATTAGTATCAGGACGAATAATCATTGATTCTAATCCGCTTAGCTTTGTAAAAGAAGTCTTTTTTGGTATTACTCTTGGTTTAATGCCATCAACTACTTTTACGATTTGTTTGATATGTTCTGGGGTAGTACCACAACAACCTCCAACCAAATTAACTAAACCGCTTTGTGCATATTCTTCAATGTGAGTTGCCATATCAATTGGTGTCTGATCATATTCACCTAATTCGTTTGGAAGGCCTGCATTTGGATAAGCAAAAACAAAAATATCGGCAACTAAAGACAACTCACTAATCCAGGGTCGCATTTGCTCAGCACCAAGTGCACAATTAAGTCCAATTGCAAGTAAATTACCATTCCTTATTGAATTCCAAAATGCTTCAACTGTCTGTCCGGAGAGCATACGACCACTTGCGTCTGTTATTGTTCCAGAAATCATAATTGGAATATTAGATTTATATTTTTCAATGACACTCTGAACAGCAAATAAAGCTGCTTTACAATTTAAAGTATCAAAAACAGTTTCAATTATTATACAGTCAACGCCTCCATCTATCAAGCCCTGTGCTTGTAGGGAATATGATTCAACTAAATCATCAAAAGACACATTGCGATCTCCAGGGTTTTCAACATTGGGACTTAGTGAAGCCATTCTATTCGTTGGACCAATAGCTCCAGCAACAAGTCTAGCTTTATCTGAGTAAGACAATGCTGCCTCTTTTGCTAATTTCGCACCTTTTAAATTAATTTCATATACGAGACTCTCAGTTCCATAATCTGATTGTGATATAGAATTTGCATTAAAAGTATTCGTCTCAATTATATCTGCTCCTTCGCTTAAAAATAAGCCATGTATTTCAGAAATTAATTCTGGTTTTGTGAGACATAATATGTCATTGTTACCGATTAGGTCTTTTTTATGATTTTTAAATCGATTTGACCTGTAATCTGTTTCCCCTAAATCATATGATTGAATCATGGTACCCATAGCCCCATCTATGATTGCAATTCTATCTTTTAATATTTCTTTTAGCATTTAAAAAAAGAAAAGTAGACTAATCTGTTTGCGAATAAGTTTTATCATTATTTAATTATTACGGTGATAGTTAAAAATACAGAATTGAGCAATATGTTAAAAATTAACTTTGTTATCTAATACAATTGCATCTTGAGAAAATTTTACAAAAAATATGATGGTTTTAAAAGAAATTATTTTTTCTTTAGTTGGTTTGCTTCCTGGATATTTTTCTTCTCAGCATGTGGATGGGACTTTTTGTATACTTCTTTAACCTTCTTCATAGCAACTTTTGTATAAATCTGTGTGGAAGAAAGGTTGGTGTGGCCAAGTAATTCTTGCACAACTCTTATATTCATATCATTATCTATTAAATGAGTACCGAAAGTATGTCGCAATGTGTGAGGGCTTGCGCCCTCGTCACTTTTTAAAATAGGGATCAAATTTTCTTTTACTCTTCTTGCTACAGTTCTAGTAGAAACCCTATTTCTTCCTCTACCAAAAAACAATGGAGTTGAAGGTACTGAATACCATCCATCACCCCTTTTATTTAGGTAGTTTTTAATAGCTATTCTTGCTTTTCTCCCAATTGGAACAATCCGTTCTTTATTACCTTTGCCTTTGATTTTTATTAGGTTTTCTTTATGGATAACTGAACCAATATCTAAGGACACCAATTCACTCAATCGAAGACCACAAGAATAAAATAATTCCAAAATCGCCTTATCTCTCAAACCTTTGATTGTCTTATTTTTACTAATAGGTTTTTCCATTAGTTCTTCAATATTATCGATAGGACTCATGAATTTTAAGGTTAAATTTTTCGCGCTTTCTTTTGCTGGGTGTGTCATTTTTACATTGAAGGCATCTGCAAATTCGTCTTTTACTTTAGCTGATATTATTATTTTGGTACCCGACTTTATTCCTTTTCCCTTAACTATATAACCATCGATTAATTCTTTTAAATCAGAAACCTTGATATAATTTCCTCCTTTTATTAAATCACATTTTTTTTCAATTATTTTCCTATTTCTAATAAATATTGGATCTTTTTGATTAATTTCAGGACTTTTTATGTAAAACAAGGGACTATCGTCTACAATACTTTTATTGATTAGATATTTATAAAAAGATTTAAATGTTGCTAAGGACCTTGCACGCGTCTTGGCTGATTTCCCTTGTTCAATTTCATGATTAAAAAATTTAGTGAAAATCTTTCGATCTAAGCGAAAGTAATTTCCAGATGACTCTTTATTACTACTATCCAAAAAACTTCTTAAGTTTTTAAGATCATTTCTGTATGATATGACAGTATGGTTTGAATATCTTTTAAAAGATTTTAAATATTCCAAAAAGTCATCTATTATTTGTTGCGGACTATCACTCATCAAGCTTCATAACTTTATTAATTAAGTAATTATAATCATCAGGATTTGGAACTTGAAAAGTCATTTTTTTTCCTGTTCTTGGATGGGAAAATTCAAGACTGTATGCATGGAGAGCATGTCTGCCAAAACTTTTAAAGATTTGCTGATAGTACCTCTTTAATTCTGGAATAAGTCCTTTTGTTTTTTGAATTCCCCCTCCATATTTCTCATCGCCAAAAAGTGGGTGATTAAACCAGTTTGCATGTACACGGATTTGATGGGTTCGTCCAGTCTTTGGTTTGAATTTTATTTCTGCTAAATGCTTCAGCTGTTTTACTACTTTAAACTTAGTAACAGATTTTTTACCAGTTTCATCAACAGTAAATTTTGTTGGATCTTTACGTTTTCTAGATATCGGCTGGTTTATTTCGCCCTTTTTAATTTTCCAATTTCCCCAAGTTATAGCATTATATTCTTTTTTAATGGTTCTATTTTCAAATTGGTTTGCGATGGATATATGTGCTGAATTTGTTTTTGCAACGATCATAATTCCTGATGTGTTTGCGTCTAAACGATGAACAATACCTGGTCTGATAATACCATTAACATCAGATAATGAACTAAAATGATATAATAATCCATTCACCAACGTTTTACTTTTATTACCATTTCCAGGATGAACAACTAAACCTGAGGGTTTATTTAAAATAATAATATCATTATCTTCATGAATGATATCAAATTTAATTTTTTCAGGTTTTAATTTTATATCATCTTTAATTACTGGAACAGATATAGAAACTTTATCACTGAGCTCGAGTCTGTAGCTAGCTTTTTTTCTAGAATTATTTACTATTACAAGACCGTTTTTTATCCAAGATTGGATTTGGGTTCTAGAAAATGATTTTAGCTTATTAAAAATATATTTATCTAATCTGGTGTTTTCTTCCTCAGAACAATTTATATTCAGTTCCATCAAACTTTTTTTGAGGAGGAAATATTTTTGTTTTCAAAAATAAAAGAATGTATTATGAATAAAATCATGCCAATTGTGACAGATGAATCAGCAATATTAAAAATGTACCAATGAAAATCTCCTATCATGAAATCAAGAAAATCAACTACTTTTCCATAAATAATTCTATCTGTCAAATTACCAAATGCGCCTGCTAAAATGAGCGATAAACTTAACTTTATTAATTTTGAGCTATGACGCTCTTGCCAAAAAAACCATATGATGAAAAAGGTGAGAATTATGGATAAACCCAATAATATAGATTTTCCTCCGGGCATTGAAAGGCCAAATGCCATTCCATCATTAGTTACATATGTTAAATGAAAAAAGTCTTCAATTATTGGCTTAGACTGGTACAAACGTAAGTTTGTCTTTATTAACCATTTGGTGTATTGATCAACTAGAAAAACGGCGGCAGTTATCCAAAGGAAATGCACTTAATTTTAAATATTTAATTTTTCTTTTTCTTTACATGTAACACATTTTGTTGCATTTGGCACCTCCGTCATTCGATCTTCAGGTATTTTCCCTTTGCAAATAGTACAGATTCCAAAAGAACCATCTTCAATTCTTTTCAGAGCATTAGTCAAATGCTTGATATAATCAGATTCTCTATTCATCAAATGAAAGCTCTTCTCCCTTTCATATGAATCAGTACCAGCATCAGCCATGTGTACACTATAAACAGATTCTTGAGATAGACTAGCGTTACTTTTATTTGGATTATGAAGTCTATCTCTTATTTCGTCAAAATCAACCGTAGCAATTTCTAATTTTTTTTCTATACTTTTTTTAAAAAATTTGAGCTTTTTGCTTGAGTATGATGTTTTGGGCATGTTTTTCCTATCAAACGTATTTTTTCAAACTAATTTGAACTTTTTTCCCATTTATTTCAAAAGTATTGCTATAAAAATTATTTTTTGAGAAATCTGAAATTTTCACAGTTAAGGTCTCATGACAAAAATAGTCATTGAAATTACTAACTGCAACTTTAATTTCTTGTTCTAAATCCCACATCACTTCAATACGATCTTCAACCGCGAAATCAGCAGTTTTCCTCATATTTTGAACAATCCTAATTAATTCTCTAACTATTCCTTCTTGTATAAGATTATCATCTAATTCAATTGATATGCTAACAGTTATTCCATGATTACTTGCTGCAGCAAATCCTTCTTTCGCTACGGTCTCGATAAATATATCATCTCTTGTTAGCTCGTATCTACCATCTCCAAGAATCAAAATATGTTTTTTACGTAATTCATTTACCATTTTTAAAGGCGATTCCGTTTTTATAATATCTTGAATTTCTGCTAGTCCTTTTCCAAATTTTTTTCCCAAGCTTCGAAGATTAGGCTTTATTTTATATGAAATAAGATTATCAGCTTCTGATATTCTCTCAATTTTTTTCACATTCAATTCATCTAAAACAATGTCTTTATTATTAACAATAAACTCAGCTAGGTAGTCATCCTCTATTGCAAACATAACTTTAGCTAATGGCTGACGTATTTTTTGATTTGATAAGTTTCTTACAGATCTGCCTAATTCTACTAACTTTTTTAATGTATCAACTTCTTCAATTAATTTGTAATTAATCCATTTAATATCATAGTTGGGGTAATCGCAATGATGTACACTCTCATGCGAGTTTAAGTCGGAATTTCTAATAAGATTTTGGTATATTTTTTCTGTAATAAATGGTAGAACAGGAGCAACCACTTTAATGATGTTATCTAAAATATGATAAAGAGTTAAATAAGCAGTTTTTTTATCCTGATCATCTTCTGTCTTCCAGAACCTTCTTCGACTCCTTCGAATATACCAATTTGATAAGTCATCCAAAAATATTCCATAGCTTTTCATCAAAGATGAAACATTAAAATTATCTAAAAAGTCCCTTGCATTTTTGATGAGTAAATGAGTTTTTGCAATTATCCATTTATCTAAAATAGTCATCGATTTAAGATTTAATTCATGAGAACCAGCATCAAATCTATCTAAAGACGCATATGTTGCGTAAAATGAATAAACATTCCACATCGTTATCATTTTTTTTCTTATATCATTTGCAGGACCATAGCCAAAAAAAAGATTGCTTTCTACATTTTGATTTGAATACATCCATCGCATCACATCTACTCCCATTTTTTCTGCAGCTTCATCAAACCAAATAGTATTACCCCATGATTTATGCATCTCCTTTCCTTCCTCATCTTTTACTAACGCATGCCCTAAAATAGTTTTAAATGGCGCAACACCTTCTAACTCAGCAGACATGGCCAACAAAGAATAAAACCAATTTCTAAATTGACCTGGAAAGCACTCAGTAATAAAATCTCCTGGGAACCATTTCGACCAATAATCTTTATCGGAATTATAATTCATAGTAGAAAATGGTACGATTCCTGCATCTAGCCATGGATTCCCAACGTCTGCAATCCGTTTTCCAATTAATCCTGTTTCAGGATGTTTAATCTTAACTTTATCAATCCATGGTCGATGAGGAGAGTTTCCCTCAAAATCATCCCATCCCTCAACAGCAAGATTCTTTAACTCTTGTCTAGAACCTACCACGAAATAAGAACCATCTTCAAAAGTCCAAATTGGCAAAGCAAGACCCCAAAATCTTTTTTTTGAAATCATCCAATCTCCCATGTTATTCAACCATTCATGTTCCCTTTCTCTACCCCATTCAGGAATCCACTTGATATCATCTACAATGTGTTTAATTTTATCTCGCCAATCCATATTGATATACCACTCATCTACAAGCCTGAAAACCAACTCTTCTCCTGATCTCCAGCAGTGAGGATAAACATGAGGATAATCTTCTACGTAGATTAATAAACCTCTTTCTTTTAAATCTTGAATAATTTTTTCAATTGTTTTTGAATCAGTAGCAGATAAGCCTGTTAACCAGTCAAAATTTTCAATGAATTCTGCACTATCATTTAGCGGCGCAATATTAACTAAATCAAGTTTTTTTCCTATTCCAAAGTCTATATCACCGCAACCAGGTGCCATGTGAACAATTCCTGTACCCTCTCCTGCTAAAACAATATCATTACCTATTTTGTCTTTCCCTGGGTCAATTACTTTATGCTGTAAAACGGAGGATATATTTTTTGTTTTTAAATTATCGTTACAGAATGGATAACCTCCTGGAATATTTTGGGCTTTAATATGATCGTAAGGTCCTGTGTACTCTAATCCAACAAGCTCTTTACCTTTAATTTTTCCTAATAAAGTATATCCGCCCTTTTCTTTAAAAATCTGAGAGATAGTCTTAAGCTTCGGTACTCCTTGAATCCATTGCTTTTTATCTTCAAATTGTTTCTTTAGACGATGAAACTCCAAATTCTCTTCGGCAAGGTAATAAATAGAGTCATCAGCAGCTTTTAATTTGATATAATCTAAATTTACATTAACACCCACAACGACATTAGAGGATAAAGTCCATGGAGTGGTTGTCCAAACTAATAAAAATTCGTTTTCTCTATCTTTTATTGGAAAACGGACAAAAACTGACCTGTGGGTAACAAGCTTTCTTCCTTCAATTATTTCCATTTGAGAATACGATGTCCCTGATCGACCACTCCAAGGGACAACATCGCTCCCTTTATAAATCTTACCTTTCTCCCAAAGTCTCTTTAAAAAATACCATATGGTATAATTGTTTTCATCTGACATCGTATAGTAGGAATTTTCCCAGTCCATCCAATATCCTAATCTTTTTGACTGCTCAGTTTGTATTTTTGAATATTTCCGAACTCTCTTTTTGCACAATTCGACAAACTTTTCAATACCATATTCCTCAATATCCTTTTTCGAACTAAATCCCAGTTCTTTTTCTACTTCTACCTCTACCCACAATCCTTGACAATCGAAACCATTTTGGTATCGCAAATCATACCCACACATTGCCTTATAACGATTATAAATATCTTTCAAGGTGCGCCCCCATGCATGGTGCACTCCCATTGGATTATTTGCTGTAATTGGTCCATCAATAAAACTCCAGCGTTTTTTCCCTTCGTTAAATTTTCGACGTTTCTGAAATATTTTATTCTGATCCCAAAATAAAATAATTTCGTGTTCTATAGAAATGAAATCAACCTTGGAGTTTACTTTTTTTATTCCCATGTTTCTAAATGACTTATATGTATAACAAACAAATGTAAAAAATTTTATTGCTTTAAAATTTTTGGAAGATGACTTCTTTTTTTAGAAATCATACAAATTTACAATTCCAAAGTGTAGAATCTAGATGCGCCGTTTGGTTTTTTTACCAAGATTAGAATAGTTCCTTTAGATCGGGCTGCCTCTATAAGTTTATTAAATTGGGATATGGATGAAATTTTTTGAGTACCTACTCGTTTGATTATATCACCTTCTCTAATACCTTTTTGGTATGCATCTCCATTTACATCAATCTCAGACACCACCAGCGCATTTCCATTTGATCTATCTTTTTTGAGCTTAAAACCAAATTGGTTAGGTTTTACATCATTTTTTTTAGTTAACCTTTGAGGCTCCTCAGGTAACTCCTCTAAAATAACATTTATAGTTTTCTTCTTCCCATTTCGAATAACTTTCACTTTACTAGATTTGTCGGGAGAGGATAAGGAAACTACATTTTTTAGGTTAGAGGGGTCTGAAATAGATTCTCCATTAAAAGATATTATTAAGTCTCCCTCTTCGAGCCCCGATTTTTCAGCAGGACTATCCTCTACTATATCTGTAATAAGAGCTCCATTTCTAGTTTTTATTTCTAGGGCCCTAGCAGTTTCATCATCTAACTCTTGAATATAAACGCCTAACCATGATCGTGTCACATATCCTTTATCAACAAGGTCTGACATTATTCGAAATGCCATATTAGATGGGATTGCAAAACCAACACCTCTGTTTCCGCGCTCGTAACCTCCCGTTGCTATGGCAGTATTTATTCCGATAAGCTCTCCATTCATATTTAGTAATGCACCCCCGCTATTTCCAGGGTTTATGGCAGCATCGGTTTGTATAAAATCTTCATAGCTCTGTGAATTAAGAATATTACTCCTTCCTAGAGCGGAGACAATTCCTGTGGTCACTGTGTGACTTAAATTTTCTGAGAAAGGGCTACCTACTGCCATGACCCATTCACCGACACGCATATTGTCTGAATCTCCTAATTTAATATCAATCAAGTTTTTAGCTTCAATTTGCAAAACAGCAACATCTGATTTTGGATCAGTACCTACAACAGTAGCTTCAAATTCACGTTTATCAATCAATTTTATACGAATTTCGTCAACATCAGCTACAACATGATTATTTGTTAAAATAAATCCTTTCTTAGAATCAATAATCACACCAGATCCAAGAGCATTTGTCTTGAATTCTCTAGGCTCGCTGTATCTCTGATCTTCTGGATTGAAAAAAAAGAAAAACATATCATCGTTACCAGGCCAGCTCATAGTTACTTTTTTATTTGTAATAATTGTAACTACTGCAGGTTTTGCTTTTTCAGCAACATCTGCGAATGCTTTACTAAACTGACTTACAACTGAATTCTGCGAAAATAAAATCCCAATTGCAAAAAATAGACTTAATATTCTTTTCATAATAACCTCAAATTAATGTAATCATATATTGTAATGCTTTAAAGATAATCTAGTTCCAAAAAAATGAACTTTGCCTTCAAATATATGTAAAACTACCTCGTATATTAAAATAGATTATTTAAGGAATAGCATTTTTTTTGTTGATTGAAAAGTTTCTGTGGATAATTTATATAAATACATACCACTAGCTACTGGGGCTCCTAAGCTATTTGTCCCATTCCATGAGACGGCGTGGAATCCTGGGATCATGCGTTCTGATTTAAGATCTTTAATTTTTTGACCCATTAAATTATAAATAGTTAGTTTGACATCACTCTCCTCAATAATATCAAAACGTATTTCTGTTTTTGGATTAAAGGGGTTTGGATAATTTTGATGAAGTGCATAAGTACTAGGAATTTGACTCATGAAAAATGGTGAAATCTTTAAAACATAATTCATCACCTCTCCTCTTGAACCAACGATACTAACTGAATTCATTTCAATATTTGTGGAGCCGATTAGCTCACCCTTAAGTTCCACGGGTAAATACATCAATGGTTTTTCAAGGCTTTTAAATTTTCCGCCTGTTAAATCAATTATAATTACTTTTAAAAGACCCGGCTCTAAAACTTTGTAAAAAACTACGGTTTCTTGTTCATTGTTTCTTAGTTTTGGTGTACCTAAGTCTAATCGTGTGGGATCATAGTTTAGCTCAAATTGAATGCCCCGTAACTCACCGTCATATTCAATATTTAAATTCAATTGTGATTTTTTGTAATCATTCTCCAGCCCTAAATAAACCAATGCAGCATCATTTTTGGATGATAATCTTCCAGCGCTGTTATTATTAAATATTATGTCAACCATCATTATAATATCAGCAATATTTATATTCCCATCATCATTTAAGTCTATATTTTTTAATTGTTCATCGGTCGGAATCTCTTCTTCTAATATACAATCCACCACTGATAAAACATCGTTGATATCAACATTGCTATCAAAATTCCAGTCCCCTATGGTGTAGGGTGTTGAACAAGTAGTGTTTGAGGACGGAGATTCAATATTGCCATAATATTCGGTTTGCCAGACAGCTTTTACGTAGTGACAATATTCTTGGTAGTTTGAATCTACTGGTACTGTAGCTGAAGTATCTGCTGTTTCTAAAATAAATATATCAGACCCTTCCTCGTCAATCTGATATACGTGGTAACCTACTAAGGAATCCAACCTCGTGTCTCTACCAGAAGACTCAATCATTCTTGGTTCAGATGGACCATGAGATCCTGAGATAACAATATCTAATTCCTCAAATGACAAGTTGCTACCCGTATTGAAAATATCTTGAAAGCGTTGATCAGCAAATGTTCTTGAACCACTCTCTGATATAAAAGCTTCATGACTGCCTACATTGTAAATTCCATAACCTCCCATTTCCACAAAACCCTCAGCATTACCAAAATATAGACTTCCATTATAATTGTTAATGTCTACTGAAAAGTAAGGACCATTAGCACTTGTGTTGTAGGTTGCAACTAAAAATCCGCCAGAGTTAATAGAGGCATCATCGATATCAATTTCAATCCAACCATCTGCTACAGCAGAAACAGCATAAGGGCCAGATATTAATGAAGGTCCTAGTGCATTTTGATCCACTGAGTAAACATTCAATTCAATTCCTTGAGCGACGTCGGCATCCGTAATGTGAAAACGAACAGACATAATAGTCGCTGGGTAGGAAGAAGGAATAAATAACGTCGCAGGTCCTGCACCACCATTATTACTGGCATATGCATCCTCAAATTCTCCATCATGATAATATATCCAATCACCACATGGATCTGAGTTTGGTGCTAACCAGCTCATTTGGACGTTGTTATCCCCAGCTTCAGAGGTCAGGCAAATAGGATTAGGTAAAATTGGAGCCATCGCAATGTCCTGCTGAACAGATTCTTCCCTTGCAAAAATTTCAACTTGGTAATCATCGGTGAAAAATCCTTCCTTATTGGCAGATATTTTTTGGGCACCGGGGTTTAAGTTCATAATAGAATAAATTCCATCTGAACCAGTTGTATCAAAAAAACCATCGGCAGAAACAACAACACTGTCTAGAGGGTTGCCAGCAGGATCAGTGACTACACCATTTATGTCTCCATATAACCAAATTGGAGTCGCAGTAGCACTAATCAAATCACTTAGATACTGAGGTTCTCCCTCGTGCACTGACCTAACTCCGAAATGGTACTCAAGTCCATTATTTAAACCGGTTACATAAACATCTGTTTCTGTCAATACTGCGTCTGTATTAAATAACTGCAGGTTTGATATATCCGTGCCATAGTAAACGTTATATCCTGAAAAATCATATTCAATACGAGAAGCATTATTCACTTGAAAGTTATCAATTAGCCAGTAATTTATATCAAACGAGTTTATTCCATAAGCTCTAAACCTAACCTGTAGTAACCCTGAAAGGTTTTCTAATGTCTGTGTGTAATTTGTCCAGGATATGGATGAGTCAGCTCTCCATGTTTCTATCTCAGTCCAAACTCCATTATATAAATATTCAAAAGTCAAATATTCCTCATTTTGAACTGCTGCAGGATAGTCCTCAAAAAATATATCAAAACTCAAAATAACGGAGGTAATGGATCCGAGGGGGATAGATGGGGAGAACAAAGCTTGGTCATAATTCTCTTGCGCTGGTTGCCAAGTAAACTCCATTGAGGGTGCAGGGTTCCCAAATGGACTTACAACCCAATTATCTCCATTGATTAGCCAGAGATCTATTAGACCGCTATCTTCATCGAAAGTTTCGGTGTAGGGGATTTCCAATTGTGATATATTTGATTCTGTCCAGAAAACTAAAACCTCCTCATCGAGCGGAGTTACTGAAACATTTGTAGGCGAGGGCGCTAAAAAACTTTCAGGATTTCCGCAGGCGACATTACTCGATACAATAGTTTCTCCCTGCTGATAAACTGCAGTTACATAGTAACATCGTTCAGTGCCATTAACCAATGGACCATGTGACCAACTAAGGTTTGAGGTTTCATGAATTACAGTACCAGTAAAACTGTCATAAATTCTATAAGTTAGAAAAACACCACACTCAACTGGAACATCACGATTATAGGTTTGGTTCTGCTGTCTATAGCTATTTAACACCTCTGTGGTTATGTCCGTTATCTCTTGTCCAGAATACCCTTCATTACTCATTTTCAGCTGTTCAAGAGGCCACTCCGTTTTGATTGTATTTTGGTTTGAAAAAAATTCACCTCGGTCTGAAGTGGAAATATTAATTGCATAGTTCCCCGTTGCTCCACCATATCCATCTACAACAATATAATACCTTCCTGGTTGTAGGCTGACATCTTCCAAAATACTTGGAGTGTAGGGTGCAGGACTACTTGGGCATGTATTAAAAGGTCCGTCATCATCGTAAAAACCTGTTGAAACAGGCACTAAGCAATCATCATCAATTGTAAAAATTTCTAGCTTTGTGTCATAATCAGTTGATTCACTGCATAGGTCAACTGTAATTGTTGTTGGTGAATTGATATTTAGTGTATATGAGACATCATCGCCTTGGGATGTCCCTCCACTTACGGGCCATTGGTCACCCGCTCCTTCATTGGTCCCTGAATCTGAAAATGGAAGACTGGGAACAACTATATCCCCACATCCCACGCCCCCGGAGGGCTCCGTCCAGCTAAGAATGTTCTCTTCATCACCTCCGAAGACGGTTAAAACCTCAACTGGGCAACCCTCTACATTTCCATATGAAAATGATACAGTGTCACGAACCACTGGTACAAAACTTTCCCCAGATGGGCGAACGGCCTCTATTTGAAGGAAGTGCATTCCTGCTGCTATTCCAGTAATTGTATAATCAGATTGACTACCTGAGGTAATCGTTCCAATTAAGTTTTCATCTAAACTAACTTTTAGATAGCCATCACAATTATTGCACTGCTCTTGACCAATTTGGAAGAATTCTGCCACATCAAATAGGACCACAAGATAATTGTCAGATATTACTGCTCCATCATCAGGAGAATTAATTTGAATAACTTCGTCCCTTAAGGTTTGACCTATCAACGTTACTGAAAAATAATAAAGTATCGCAAAAAGATATCGATGGCTTTTATAAAACATAATTGATCCCGATACTATTAGTTAAACTTTTAATCTCAATTATAAAACTATTTTGAGTGCCTAAATTTAGTTATTCCGAATTGCATTTCAATCTATTTTCTCTTTCTGTTTTTAGCTAACTATCTAGGTTTTTATATAATCATAAAGATTTTTCAAAACTAATTATCCATTTGCTTTTATTAAAGGTAAAACCTTCGCTATTTCGATAAATTAAAAATGGGAAATCAATTCTAAAATAATAAGGTCGATTAGGAAAAGTATAATTCTCAAATCTAAAACCAAATCCAGCATCAGCGAGAGTTCGAGAAAAGCTATTTTCTTCACCACTCGTTGCCATATTATTAAAATAGCCTCCATCGAAAAAACACGCTAATTCAAGATAGCTTGTAACAGCATTGATGTTAATTTTTGTTAAAAATTCTGACGAAAATGCAATTAATGCATCTGCTTGGTCTTCCTCACTGGTGATGAAACCGCGCAGGTTACCTTCGCCTGGCATATGATAATGTTGGTAAAGGGATTGATAACCATAAAACTGATCAATTAGATAACTTTTTCGCAATATATCATTTGGACTATTACCGCCAATATTATATGCCTCTTGACTGGGTATGAAAGATTTATTGGCCCATATTTTTCCGATTATCATTCGATTGTTAAGTTCCAAATGAGACTTAAGAGACTTCCCTGAATTTAGTTCAGGGAATAATATTTTCTCTTTCCAAACCTTATTTAAATTCCCAATTGCCGTTAACCTAGAAAATTTCCAGCTTGAATAACCATTTATGGATGACGAGGCATTAATACCAATTTTTGTTGAGCCAAGTTTACCATCCCATGTCAAAAACCCCACTCCAAGCTTACCATTGCAATCAAATCCAAGTGGAACAGCGCGCGTTGGATCGTATTCTGGCTGCAGGTATGCACCGAATGTAAAAGTGTTTAGCGGAGTTCGTCCATATACCTGGTTCCATTTTTTTGTAATTCTGAATCCAAACTCACTTACACCTGGTTTCTTAAAAGTCCAAAAATAAAATTTAGTCCTAGGCAATACATGAACTGCTTGTCTCCACGCATTAAAATTCCAATAATATTTTTTTGATCCAAGCGCGTAGTTAAAATCAAATTTTGTCTGCTCATATGGACCATAAAGTTTTTTCAATGAAATACCAGGAGCGAATACATTAGTTGTTGAATTGAAGTACATACTAGGTTTCCACTTTATTACATATTTGTCTCGTGGATTAAATCCATTTCCTGGCAAATCTAACATGTGATAAGTTTTCATTTTTGTAGTGTTGTTTCTGTAGTCAAGGTCCATCGTTTGAACGCTTGGATCGATACTTACCACTGTTGGTTTTTTGTCCACCGAAAATACAATTTTATCGTGGTATCTCCATAAATGATTAGTCCACCACCTCAGATCACTGGTTCCATCATCAAACTCAGTCTTAATTAACATTGGCATGAATCTTTGGCCATTGGTCCTTAACTCAAGCTCTACATGCCAACAATTTTCTTTTTTAATTTTTCTAAATGAATAAATCTCATAGTCTAATTGTTTGGTTGTTTTTATCCAGGAATTAAAAAACCAGTCTAACTGTTTACCTGTGGTTTTTTCAACTGAACTAACAAAGCTTAGTTCATTAACATGCCTATACTTCCATTCCTGATAATAGTTTCTGATACATTTTAAATAAATTGAATCTCCAAGTATATAATTTAATTCATTAAGCATTAGTGCTGGCTTAGTATATGCATTTTGCCTGTACGAAATGCCACTGCTAAAAAGGTGAGATGGAAGGCCAAGGGGCTCATCATGCCCCGATCTCATAAAATTAATGGCTGACCATTGAGAGGAGTGCAAAGCATTATTTAGAGGAATATATTTTGAAAAGTGAGTATGTCCCTCAAACCTACTTGTGTCGTATCCATGATCTCCATAACGGTTCATCATATAATTTCTAGTTTGATTTGTTGTAAATCCCTCATCCAACCAAGGTTCATCTCTTTCGTTATTTGCTAAAACACCATAAAAGTAAATGTGTCCTATTTCATGAAGAATTAAAGACTCTCTTTCGCTTCCATTCATAACAAGCATTGGATACTCCATACCACCACCCTTTATTCTATCAACAACTGTAACCTGTGGGTATAAATAAGATCCGAATCTCTGATCAAGCCATTCAAGAGATCGTATGGTTCGCCTAAGAACAATTTTGGACCAACTGTACCCTCTCTTTTTATGATATAAAACATGCACATTCACATTATTAAATTTTCCATTCTCATATCTTAAATCGGGCCCTGCGACCCAAGCAAAATCATGTACTTTCCTAGCTAGAAAAGTGACTTGTCTACGTTGTGTTGAATCCATTGAAACATAACTACTATCAAAAATTGAAGACCATATATTAAATTCAATACTTGTGTCTACTTCTACATCCTTCCAACCGGGGTCGCCATCCGTAACTATACCGCTTGCACCAATTATGAATGACTTTGGTAAATCAAATTTGACTTTAAAGTCTCCAAATTCTCCATAAAATTCCCCCTCTGCATGAAACACGTCAGCATGCCAACCATCTTCATCATAGACAGCAACCTTAGGATACCACTGCGCCATGTTATATTGTCCACCATAATAGCCCGCTCTTTCAATCATTACTCCAACATGATGCGTCCAACTAATATCAATTCTAAGTACCTCACCTGGACTTAGTTTTCTATTTAAAATTCCTTTTAATATTGTATCATTAATAGAGTAATCTTTTAGGACTGGTTGACCTTTTTTTGAAATATTAAAATCATGGACTTTTATCTCACTACTGTATCCCGATAACTCATCCTTAAAATACTTACCTCTAGATTCTCTGCCGTAATTATTATTGTATTCCCTTGATTTTACAGACCCTTTTTGAAATGCATTTGGATAAAGGTGCAGATATACACGATCCAATGTATCTGGGGAATTATTGACGTAAGAAATAACGCTTCTGCATGCTAGCTGTCTTGCATTGTTATGAAGCGTGACCTCCATACTGTAGTCAACCTTTTGCTGCCAGTAAGAATCTAAAGGCACACCCTCAACAAAATAAAAAAACACACTTGCAAACAAAAAGTTTGTGCGCGAGAAGATTCTATTTCTTTTGCTGTTAATTTTTATAAATAAGGTTGAATATCTTTGTAAAAGATACTTTCTGATCTAGGGCCAATGTACTTTTTAACTATGTACCCATCTCGATCAATAATAAACGTTGTTGGGATTCCATTTATTTGTTCTCCTGTGGCCATACCATATTGCATTGTTACAGATTGAGTTTCTTGACCTTCTATATCTGTTAGTAAGGTATAATTAATACCCATATAATCTGAGAAACGTTGAATATTATCTGGAGATCCTGAAGTAAGTGTAACACCTATAATTTCAAGACCATTCTTCTGGTATTTGTCAATTAAAGAGATAAAATCGGGGATCTCTCTCCTGCACGGCCCGCACCAAGTTCCCCAAAAATTAAGCAAAACTACTTTTCCCTTATAGTCATCTAATGTAACCCAATTACCGTTTAAATCTGCCAAGGTGAAATCAGGAGCTTTGATGGCATTTTTTGGTCTGGCAGTAGTTAGGTTTTTTTGATTAGAACTTAATGTTTTTTTATTAGTTTTTGCAGTGCTTTGATCACAACTGGCAAAAATAACTATTGATACGAATAAAATTAAATACTTCAAAATACTCTGACTTAAATTACAACGAAAAGCAAGTTAAATTAAAATTTGTCAATTAATCTCCAGAGATTTTTTTCGCTCTTCAAAAGCAATAATTCCATTTTTTAAAAATATATCAAAACCTTTTGGCATGTAACCGCCTGTATCTGCCAAAGTAAACTCATCAATAGGATCAATAACTACGTAGTATGGTTGAGTAGCTTGATTATATTTTTTAAATTGCATTTCAGCATAGCGTTTACTTAGGGAATCTTTTTTATCTACATAAAGTCTTGACAAAATCATATTATCAAGTTGCGCTTTAACTAATTTTTGAGGAAAGACTCTCCTTTCCATTATTCTACAATTGGCACAATAGACACCCGTAAAATCTATAAATAATGGCTTCCCGACTTCCTTAGCTTTGTTTAAAGCGCTTTCGTAATCATCAATAAACCAACCCTCAGCAGCAGCTATTTCATCTTCAGAAACAGATGGCGGTACCATTGCCTCGATAATTTCATCAACGAATCGGGGAAGATTTTTATAATGATATGTTGGCTTGGATAGTAAAGAGAGAATAAGAGGAGAAATGGCAATAAGGGTCACTATTGAGCCAAAATAGCGCCCCGCCCCAACATTAAAGGGTTTAGTTTTTACACTATTCTTAACAAACGAAAATAAACCAAGCAAATAAGCTATTTGCACAAAACCAATTAATACAAAAACTGATAAAACTATATCACGTTCTAAAATATTTAAATTCCACTCAAGATCTGGAACCCATAAAAATTTTACTGCCGCCGCAAGTTCAACAAACCCAAAAACAATTTTCACAGTTTCCATCCAAATTCCTGAACTTGGAAGACGATTTAAAACGGTGGGGAATAGAGATAAACCAACAAAAGGTAGAGCGAAAACTATACCATAAACCGTCATACCAAACAAACTAGTAATCAATCCAGAGGTTGTTCCTGATGTAGCAACAACTAGTAAGGTCCCAACAACCGGTACGGTACAGCTGAAACTAGTAATCGCAAACGTAACTCCTAACAATAATGAACCAAAATATGCACTTTTTGCAGACTGACCTGCTTGGTCAGTCTTATTTAAAAGCCTTCCTGCCACGTTTATATTAATTAGGCCAAACATCCATAAAGCAAAAAATATGAATAAAATACCCAAAAAGAGATTAATCCAAGCATTTGTTGCAATGAAATTCCCAATGTTAGCATAACGAGTTTTTGAGGCAATATCATTAACACCCCATGAAAATATTCCAATTGCAAGACCTATTACAAAGAAAGTTCCAGCAATTCCTAAACCATAAATAGAAGCTATTGTTTTTCTGCCAATGTGCTTTTCTTCTGATAATTTGCCAAAAAAAGAAATTATTATTGGTATCATTGGATAAACACAAGGCATAATCCAGCTTAATATTGCACCACCTAGAGCCAAGAAAAAGAGACCTAAAAATGTGTTCTCTGGACTAATAGAGTTACTTGTTTTATTTTTCTTTTCCAGCGAAGATAGTATCGTTTTTTCCAACCTGGCCGCACCAGGATCTACATTTATTATCCCTGAAATGGTTTTTGTTATTGGGGGGTAACATAAACGGTCATTACAAACCTGGTAAAAAACATTTATTTTAATGGAGTGCGAGCCAGGATTAATATTTTTTTTCAATTTTATTGGAATGTTAAATACACTGCCACTTGTATGATAATAAGAATTAGTCTCAAAACCTTTGTCCCATTTATATTTCGGCTCTGGCTCAACAACTGTACCAACAATTTCAACAGCTTGGCCTGTTAAATTAATTGAAGTTGGTAATGGCCCCTGACTGGTTTTGTGGATTGAGTATATAAAATACTCAGGATCCATTTTTACCTTTATTGGAACTGACAACACTTCCCCAGCCCTAGCATTTTGAATTTGCTCTACTTGAATTGTCACCGGATTTTCAACACCACTTAATAATCCAGTAAGCATTATGATGGACAGTATATTGCCTTTATTCATTTAAGAAATAGAATTTTAAAGTTATGAAAAATGTTAATATTTTCATTTCATTAGCTGTTCAAGTTTATAGAAAACATTGCTTTTTTTGTTTATAGCAACTTTTAGTCTATCTAATTCTTTAGTAATAGCTTTTCTACCATTATTCAGGATCAAATCAAAGTGTTCATATTCAAACCAATTTATGCCTCTTACGTCTGGCTCAACTACAAAGTCTGCACCTTTTGCAATCTCCTTTGTTAGTTTAGATCCTGAAATGAAATCAGCTCTTTTAATAACCTCAATCATATTCGGGGATTTCATTCTCGGATAAAAATTACGATCTATATTTACACCAATTATGAATTCACAATCAGTTTTTAAAGTTGAAATTGGTAATGGATTCGTCACACCACCATCAACAATAATTTTATCTGCATCATTAGTGGGCTTAATTAGACCGGGAATAGAACAGCTCCTTGCAACGGACTCCAGTAAATCACCATTATCGTAGACCTCATCATCGCCAGTTTGAATATCAGATGCTACAACTTTTAAGGGTATTTCTAAATCATCAAAATTCTTTTTTATTAAAAGAAATTCAAGCATTTCATCAATGACGTCTCTTTTAAATAGATATGAACGATTTGGACCAATTATTGCAGCATAATGATTTTCAATTTTTTTGGTGCCCTTATACAATAATGTCTCTTCATGACGCTTTGCTAGGTTTTCAAATACTGACCTCAATTTCGTATCATCTCTAAGGAGAAATTCCTTAAAACGAGTTTCAACCCATTTACCATCTGGATTACCAGCATACATTGCACCGATCACTGCTCCTGCACTAGTACCTGATATAAATTGTGGTCTGATTTTTGATTCATCTAATACTTGGAGCACCCCAATGTGTGCAGCTCCTCTCGCACCACCACCACCAAGTGCTAGCCCTAAAAAAGAACTATTCATTTTGCTCTTTGTTCTAAGCGAACAGTCATTTCAACTCTATCATTAGGATTGTCCCTACCATCGCGTGGCATATTGACAATTTGATCAATTATAGTTAGGCCTTTAATTACCTTACCAAAAACCGTGTAGTTATTGTCCAATTGAGGAACATCTCCGGCACAAATGAAAAATTGGCTTCCAGCGCTGTTGGGGTCATTTGCTCTAGCCATGGATAAAATCCCCCTTTGATGTTTGAGAGAATTAAATTCTGCAGGAATCGACCAGGTAGTTGAGTCTTTTTCATCTCCGATTCCAAAATATTTTGCTGCATTTCCTCCTATTCCATGCATTCCCCTATCTTCAGATTTACTATTGGGGTCACCTCCCTGAATAACAAAACCAGGTATAACCCTATGAAAAATTGTCCCATTATAATAACCATTCTGTGAATGCATTTTAAAACTTTCAATATGCTTTGGTGCATATTGCTCAAAAAATTCTACAACCATATCACCATATTTTGTTGAAATAATTGCAACATCTTGCTTTTGACTAGACTCTTTTGATCCACAACTCATAATTAAAGTTCCTGTTGTTAATAAATTTATAAATATTTTGATGGTTTTTTTCATGAGAAACGACTCCCTGGTTTTTGTATTGGTATTCTTGCCAATTCTTTGGGCAAATCTAATTCTTGGTAACTTAATGAATCGATTGATGCTATTGAATATTGATTTGGATGTAATTTTATTTTTCCGTTACTTCGATCAACTAAAACGGCTAAACCAATAATCTTGCATTCAGTCTCGTTCAAAGTTCGGATGACTTCATTTACTGACCCACCAGTCGTAATGACATCTTCAACAATCAAAACTTTATCCTGCGGCAGTATTTCAAATCCTCTTCTAATGACCATTTTCTTTTGTTTTCTTTCTGAAAAAACAGTTCTTACTCCAAATTGCCTACCAACTTCTGTTCCAATTACAATTCCCCCGATTGCGGGTGATATTACCAAATCTGGTCTATTATCAGCAAACTCTGCACAAATAATTTTCGCAAAAAGTTGTAAGTATTCTGGGAATTGCAAGACTTTTGCACATTGAAAATAGGTATCACTATGAAGCCCGGAGGATAGGACAAAATGTCCCTTTAAAAGTGCTCCAGTAGATTTGAAGATGTTAATTATCTTTTTATTATTCAACGTAAGGCCTTATTCATTGCGTCAACATAGTTTTTTGCGGCATCATGTATATCTTGCTTGGTCATATTGCCCGCAAAACTAATTGCTCTTGATATATTTACCAAAGCTGTGCCAGTAATAGACCCTTCTTTAACCGAATGTTCAAGACTTCCTCCCTGCGCTCCAACTCCAGGAATTAATAACGGAAGATTTGGTGTCACTTTTCTAATTTTAATTATTTCTTCTAAGGCTGTTGCACCAACTACAAGTCCTACATTGTCATTTGAATTCATTGAATCAGCCCAAATTGCTACTTTTTCGTAAAGTAGCTGGTTCCCAATTTCTTCATTTTGAAAATCAGAAGCAGAATTATTAGATGTCCTGCACAAAATAAAAACCCCTTTTCCCGGATTTCCAATAAAAGGTTCAATACTATCTCGACCTAGATACGGGTTAAGGGTCACTGCATCAAATTTGAAATGATCAAATATGCTACATGCATACTGATAGGCTGTATTCCCTATATCTCCGCGCTTTGCATCTGCAATTTTTATATGGCTATATCCTATATACTCCAAAATTTCTTCAAGCCATCTAAAACCTTCACTACCCCATCTTTCAAAAAAAGCAAAATTTGGTTTATAGGCAATTGCTAAATTTCTAGTTGCATCTATTACAATTTTTGAATGATCAATAAGATCTTTAATATTATTTGATTGAATATTTTCAGGCGCAATGTCGATTCCTACGCAAAGTAAAGACTTTTTTGAGTAAATATTAGATTTTAAATTTTGATTGAAAGAAATCATACGTATTTAAGTTAACTATTGTTACAAATCCATAACAATTCTAATCATTAAAAATAAGAAACTATATTTATCATCCATAACCTCAAAATTTATAGTATTTCATTTTAAAAAGTGATGAGGCAAAATAATATAATCCATAAATCTCTAGGCAGAGTTATTGCCTCGAGTGGTAATTTTAAAATTGAACTATTGAGCCATGTTGGTAGTGATGACTTTGAAAATTTAATTCAAATATCTGAAGTTCTCTCTGAACAATTTGGCCCTGATTCAAAATTGACAGAAAATACAATTCAACTGTATTTTAATCGCCATGGAAGTTTACCCTTTATCGCAAGGTTTGAGAATAAGATAATTGGATTTATAATTGGTGTTCCTATTGAAATCCTGAAACGGGAACCTTGGGCACTTTTAGATACTCACTATGGAAAAAATAATACTCTATACACTTATGCATTTGTGATTGAATCTACGTACAAAGGAAACGGTTACGCGAAAATGTTAAAGCGCGTCTATTTGAATTGGGCAAAAAAACAGATAAATCTAAAATATGTAACGGGTCATGTTTTAACTGGTATCGCAAAAAATTTTACCGGCAAGGTAACTATATTAAATCAGGTTACAAATTGGAAGAACACAAATAAAATATTCGAATACTACAGGAGAGAGCTAGATCCTTTTTAAGTTTATGGCAGTTTTATAGTTTAATTTTATTTTTTATTTATATTTCTAACTTTCATCAAAAAATTTATCCAAGGTTTCTTTTTTTGTTGGGGTACTCATGAGACTACCAATTATTAGTGCTAAAATAGACAAAGCAGCAGCCGGGAAGGTGGGTTCTTGAAGGAGAGTTGGGAAATTATAAAAACCTTCATATTTAGGCAAAAAAAACTTCCAATATATTGTAATGAAAGCACCCATCAATATTGAGGAGATAGCCCCGTAGGCCGTAGCTCTTTTCCATGTGAAAGCCGCTAAAAGTGACGGAGTTATTGAGGTACCGTAAATATTGTATGCAACATAAGCTGCATCTAATACTGTTTTAAGTTTACTCACTAATAACAACGCAGCGACACCAAAAAGCAAAACAAATAATCTGCTAATCAAAATCAACTGCCTCTCACTTGAATCTTTGTTAATATATCTTTGATAGATATCGCGAGTCAAATTTGTCGCTGGAATAAGCAGAAAAGAATCCGCTGTAGAAACAATTACTGCCATCATTGTGGAAACCAATAAAACACCCAAAATCAATGGCAAACCTGCAAAACGAGCTATAGCCGGAATAATAGATTCACTTCCTGCTTGGCGCGCTTCAAGCATTGCTTTTGAACTTTTTTCCACTAAGCTATCTTGAGCACCAGCCACCAGATCAGGAATGATACCTTTGGCTGCAGCCACATATCCTGTTAAACCAAGCATTGATATTGATGACTCCAAGATAATAACGCCAATTATCCAAAAGAGAACTGCCTTCTTAGCTGATGCACTGTCTTTAGAACTAAAAATTCGCTGATACATATTCGCATCACCCATTAATAAAAGCATTGTTGGCACAAAAAAGCTGATTGCGATAACAGGACCTGATACATGCCCTGTCCTTTCTTTATGCCAGTTTCCAAATAATTGCCATTTATTAACCGAGTTTGCAATATTTATAACTTCCTCCAAACCGCCAACCTGCAATATTAAAAATATTAGCGTAGATAAAATACCAACGGCCATGAGGAGGCCATTTACCACATCAGTATAGACAACGGAAAACATTCCCGCTATCGCTGTATATGAAATTGCAAAGAGAGCAGTGATAATTATTCCTGATTGTATACTAATCATACCATTTGAAATAACAGCAAGAACATTTCCTCCGCCACGAAACTGATAAGACACAATGGTAGTGTATGCAATTACAGTTGTAAATGAGGAAAAGACCGCAGCTATTTTACCATATCTTAGTTCAAATATTTCAGGAACCGTGACTTTTTCAATGTTTCGTATTCTTCTTGTAATAAAATATATTAATGCAATTCCTAACCAAGCACCTCCGCTGGACCATAGACTTGCTAATCCATTGCGGTACCCTAACCCAGCACCACTAAATAGTGAACCACTACCCATCCATGTGGCTAATAATGTCCCAACAAGTATGTACCAAGGTAAGGTTCGACCTGCAAGCATGAAATCATTACTATTTTTTACAGATCGAGCCTTATATAAGCCGACCATTAATAAAAGTATCAAATAAGTTATTATTCCAAATACGTAGATCATAATTAACAAAATTTTAAGGATAGTTTGGTATTAATAAAGTTATATTTTAGCAGAGCAAATCTTAAATTTAGAATCTTAAACACTAAGTTATTTTAGGTGTATAATTGGACTAATAGTGTTGAAAAAAAAAAAATTTATTCATCGATTTTCGTTTTTTTAATCTTTTTTTCTTGTTCAGGAGAAGCAGAAATAATGAAACAAAAAAAAAATAAACAGAATAGACTTTCGAAATCTCAAAGTCCATACCTTCTTCAGCATTCAAACAATCCAGTTGATTGGTATGAATGGTCTCCGGCGGCTTTTGAAAATGCAAAAAAAACAAATAAACCTATATTCCTATCTATTGGCTATTCAACTTGCCACTGGTGTCATGTAATGGAACATGAGTCGTTTGAGGATTCAACTGTAGCCTCACTAATGAATGAGAATTTCGTTAACATAAAAGTTGATCGAGAAGAAATGCCTGAGATTGATCATGTTTATATGTCGGTTTGTCAAGCAATGACTGGTAGAGGGGGTTGGCCATTAACAATTATAATGACTCCTGAGAAAGAACCTTTTTTTGCAGGTACTTATTTTCCTAAAAATGGAAGGGGAAATAGACCTGGCATGTTACAATTAATACCATCGATTGCAAACGCATGGAAAAACAAACAAACAGAGATAAAAACAACTACTGAAAAAGTTAAAAACTACCTCCAGGAAACCAATTCTAATAAACTGCAAGAAGAATGGGATGAGCAAATGCTCCATAAAGCCTATAACCAATTTGCTGGTGTTTATGACCCAAATTTTGGTGGATTTGGCAAAGCTCCTAAATTCCCTTCCCCCCATAACCTCATTTTTCTAATTAGGTATAGCAAAATTTTTAAGGACACCACTGCTCTTAAAATGGCAGAATACACATTGCAAAAAATGCGCTTTGGTGGAATATTTGATCATATAGGTTTAGGATTCCACCGCTATTCAACAGACACGCGATGGTTTCTACCACATTTTGAAAAGATGCTATATGACCAAGCAATGCTATCTATGGCATATTTAGAGGCTTATCATTTCACCAAAAATAATTATTATGCAGTAGTTGCAAAAGAAATTTACACCTATGTTTTGAGAGACATGACTAATCCTGAAGGTGGCTTTTTTTCAGCAGAAGATGCCGATAGTGAAGGAGAGGAAGGGAAATTCTATACCTGGAGCTATGACCAATTGATTGAAGAACTTGGGGAAAATGACGGAAAATTATTTTCAAAAATATATAATTTTAAATTAGAAGGAAATTTTGAAGATGAGGCCACAGGAAAAACAAATAAATATAACATACCATATTATTTATATGATATCCAAGATTTAGCAAATCAGAATGGAATGACTATTGAAAAGATAGAACTTTTTATTGAAAAGAATAGAAAAAAACTTTTTGAATTGCGGAAGCATAGAATTCATCCATTAAAAGATGACAAAATTCTAACAGATTGGAATGGATTAATGATAGCATCGCTTGCACTCGGGGGTAGGATACTTAAAAATAAAACATACACCAATGCAGCAGAAAAAGCAGCAAAATTTGTTTTAAAGGAATTAAGAGATGATAATGGAAAATTAAAGAAGCGGTTTCGTAGTGGCGATGCCGGTCTTGCCCCTCATATAGATGATTATAGTTTCTTGGTATGGGGTTTGTTAAACCTGTATGAAACAACCTTTAAATCGGAATACCTGCGCGAAGCAATTGATTTGAGTTCTGTAATGTTGGAAGATTTTCATGATGAAAATAGTGGAGGGTTTTTCATTGGGGCACGTGATGCGGAAAAATTAATAATAAGAGCCAAAGATAGCTATGATGGCGCAATTCCATCAGGTAATTCTGTAGCAGCTATGAACTTGATCAGAATTAATAGATTAACTGGTGACTTAAAATGGATTGATAATGCTGTAGGTACATTTCGGACATTTACTGATAAAGTAAAAAATGCGCCTACTACCATGTCTCATATGCTAACAGCATTTATGTTTGATATTAAATCAACCAAAGAAATCGTAGTTGTTGGTCCGGGAAATAAGAAAAGCACCAAAAAAATAATTGAGAAAATTCAAGAGCAATACATACCCAATCATGTGATTATTTTTAATGATACGGATTTAACAGATGAACTTGAAAACTTAGCGCCTTGGATAAAAAATCAAAAAATGATTGATGAAAAGCCAACAATATACATCTGCCAAGATTTTTCATGTAGAAAACCAACTACTCGAATCGCAGCAGCTCTGAAATATTTAGAAGAATAAAAAATAATTATTTTGTAAAAAATATTTATTCTGAGAATTGTGATTAGGTATATTTCTATCTAGGTTTTATGAAGAAATGCGGGCAGGATCTGCATTTTCAGGATCGACAGTAATAATTATTGGGAGCTGTACTTCATTTTCAAAAAACGTGCCTTCTTAACGATATTTTTTGTTTAGTAAAGGAAGTTTGCTGTTAATGAGAGGCGCCCACCGTTCTATTAAACAAAGAGCGGTCCTGGAAAGCACCCTGCCCGCCAAAAAAGAAAAAATAATAGGTAATTAAATTATGTCAGATAATAACGATATTCGAAATACAGGCATACCCCGGGGTTACTTACCCGAGGATACTAACGCTAGGAGAAAATGGGTTAAATCATTTTCTGGCATTGATTTAGATGACTCAGTTTCGGATAAAGTAGAAGACCTTCAGGGAATAATAGAAAATCATGTTGGGTTTTTGAAAATTCCAATGGCTATTGTAGGCCCAATGCTTTTAGATGGCACTTATGCCTCAGGTGAATTTTGTGTTCCAGTATGTACTCTCGAAGGTACTTTAGCTCTTTCAATGAGTCGAGGAATGTATGCATCTTCACTTTGTGGTGGAACCATCGTGAAACATTTTCGCCAAGAGTTGTCAAGAGCACCTGTTTTTATATTTGATAATATTAAAGAAAGTTCTGAATTTCAATTATGGGTCTCAAAAAATGAAAAAGAAATTATAAATGCTGCTGAGAGTACCACAAATCATGGTAAAGTAATTCGAATTGATCAGTATACTGTTCAAAATTATGTTGTGCTTGATATCGTAATGGATACTAGTAATGCGGCAGGACAGAATATGGTCACTTTAGCTGCAAAAGTAGCTTGTGAATACATTTATAAAAAAACAAAACAAAATTATTTCCTTGAATCAAATATAAACAGTGACAAAAAAGCTTCTGTAAGAAATATGCTCCTAGGAAGAGGGCACGGAGTTACAGCAGAAACAACAATAAAAAATAGTGTTATGAAAAGAATATTGAAAATGGATCCAGATATCTTATTTGATTCTTGGAACTTTTATCCAATCGTATCAAGTATGGCAGGTATTTTTGGAAATGGTCTTCATGTTTCTAATGCATTAACCGCAATCTACCTAGCTACGGGGCAAGACACTGCCTGTGTGGCAGAAAATAGTATTGGCCATATAGGCCTTGAGAAAAGAGAAGATGGACTTAGATTTAAATTAACGCTTCCCTCCCTCACAGTTGGAACTATTGGTGGAGGTACAAGGTTAAAAATGCAAAATAAGAATCTGGAACTTCTTGGATGTAATAGCGGAGAAGATTCATCAAGAAAACTCGCAGAAATAATAACTGGAGCTGCACTTGCTCTTGAAATTTCGCTCATTTGCGCTATCGGTTCTCATACTTGGACTGATGCCCATATGAAGTACGGTAGAAAATAATTTTTTAAATGGATGTTCTCCAAAACCCTAAATATTTTTACCTTTTGGGAGAGCAATCACTTTTTTTTAAAATCTGTAAAAGCCTATTTTACTACTACAGTAAACTTGTCTTCACTTTTTATGCCCCCGTGACAGTTCATGGTAGAAGAAACATACCAAGTTCTTCTTTTATTTTCTCAAGTAATCACAATAGTCATATGGACGTGGCTTTATTATCAGTGGCTTCAAAAAAAAGCTTTAATTTTTTCGGAATGTTAGCTGCTAAGGATTATTGGTTTGATAGCAAAATAAAACGTATGCTGATAAATACAGTAATGAATCTTATTCCAATTGATCGTAAAGTTGATGGAATAAGGAAATTTCCTATAAAGGCGACAATTAAATTATGTAAAGCATTTATGAAACACAATCAGAGGAACATTATAATGTTTCCTGAAGGAACACGTGGTAACCCTGGAGAAATTCTTCCTTTCCAAAAGGGTCCAGCAATTTTTTCGCTGAATTTAGATAAGCCAATTTTGCCAGCAGTTATCTTTGGATCACATAAGATCTGGCCAAGAGGGAAATTTTTTTTTAGTTGGCCAACTAGAATTCACATTTATATTTTGGAGCCACTTTATCCTGATTCTTTTTTAGTTAAAACTAATGAAAAGGGAAAAGAAATGGAGTTAGCCGTGAAAAATATGACCTCAGTATTAGAAAAAAAAATTAAACAAAAAGCCGAGCAGTTATATGAATGAAAAAGAAAAGTTTTATGCTAAAAATAATACAAATTGGGGACACAGATGGGGATATAAAGATTCGGAATTCGTTCTGAATCAAGACCGATCGGTTACAATGACGGGAAAAAGGTATGAACTCTGCGGCATAAAAATGCCCGACTTCATACCATATGTTGAAGAAATGCTTGGAGTATTAATTGACCCTAACGATAAACTTGAAGAGAATGATGATAAAATCGTAAAAGATCCAAAGATAAATAAACGTTTTTATGATTCAATCCAGTCAGGTTTTCCAAAAGATAGATATACATTTGATAATAATGAACGTCTGCTACATAGCCAGGGCCAAACTACTGATGAGGTACACAAAGCGATGTATTCTTCAATCGATAAAATTATCGATATGGTGTTTTATTTGGAGTCTCACGAAGAAGCTAAGAAATTAATTCAAATCGCTCTCGATCACGATGTTTGCCTGATTCCCTATGGTGGTGGAACAAGCGTTAGTAACGCACTGCAAATACCAATTAAGGAAAAACGTATGGTTGTAGCAGTTGACACAAGGCGTATGAATAAAATTGAATCCATAGACATTAATAATCGAAGAATTACCGTACAAGCTGGTATAACAGGAAAAAAATTAGAAGAATTACTCCTCAAAGACGGTCTAACCGTTGGACATGAGCCAGATAGCATTGAATTTTCAACTTTAGGAGGCTGGATATCTACAAATGCAAGCGGGATGAAAAAAAATCGTTATGGTAACATTGAAGACATCATAGAGAATGTTACAATGATCACCCCTAATGGAACTGTTGAACAAATAAGACCAATTACAAGAGCTTCTATTGGAATTAAACCGCAAAATATTTTGCTTGGCTCGGAGGGTAATTTTGGTATTATCACCAAAGCAACTTTGAAAGTACATAAGACCCCTAAAATACAAGATTATAATTCAGCTGTCTTTCACGATTGGGAAACAGGTGTTTCATTTATGAAAGAGCTATCAGAAAGTGAGTTTATCCCAGCAAGTGCAAGGTTAATGGATAACGCCCAGTTCCGATTTGGCCAAGCACTCAAGGAAAGATCTGAGGGATTGGATATTTGGATGAAAAAAATTGAAAAGTTTTTTGTATTGAAAATAAAAGGGTTTGATCCTTACAAAATGGTTGGTGCCTCTTTTAAAATTGAAGGAAAAAAGGATGATGTGAATCATCAGTTAAATAAATTAAAATCTTTAACAAAAAAATATAATGGCATCATTGCAGGCCGAGAAAATGGAAAGCGAGGTTACAATCTAACATTTGCAATTGCATACATACGAGATTTCATGAGTGCCTATCACATCATTGGTGAAACAATGGAAACCTCTGTTCCGTGGACTAAAATACACAACGTATGTGATGCTGTGAATGTACGGTTGCATGAAATCCATAAAAAATATAATATCCCAGGGAAGCCTTATATCTCGTATCGAATACCTCAAATTTATCATACAGGTGTTTGCATTTATTTTATGTTTGCTATAAGTGTTAAAGGGATAGAAAATGCTATTGGAAAATTTCATGAAATAGAACATTCTATGAGGGACGCTATAATAGCTAGCGGAGGATCTATATCACATCACCATGGTGTTGGTAAATTAAGAAAAGACTTCATGAGAGCAACAATATCCGAAGGTAGTATCAAGCTATTAAAAAATATTAAAAATGCACATGACCCCAATAATATATTTGGCATAAAAAATAATATTTTCCATGATTAATATATCTTTTTAAGAGGACTCTATACATTGGTAATTAAAGGAAAGGTATTCATAGTTACAGGTGCTTCATCAGGCATTGGAAAACAACTTTCAAAATCCTTTGCAAAAAGTGGTGCACATGTAGTTTGTGCCGCTCGGAGAAAAGACCACATTGATTCATTGAGTGATAGTATAAAATCTTTTGGTGGCTCATCATTAGCAGTTCAAACCGATGTAACAATTTTAAAGGAATGCGCGAACATGATTGAGAAAACCATGGAATTATATGGTAGAATCGATTGTTTAGTACTTAATGCAGGGATAAGTATGTGGTCTAAATTTGAAAAAATTACGAATATTGAATTTTTCGATGATTTGATAAAAGTTAATTACCTCGGAGCTGTCAATTGCTGCTACACTGCTCTACCACACTTAAAAAAAACAAATGGGAAAATTGTAAGCACCTCCACTGCTCAGGCATTAATTGGTTTTCCAAATCACTCTGGATATGTTGCTTCAAAGCATGCACTCCACGGATTTTTATCCACTTTGGCTATGGAGCATAGAGGCGAAATAAGTGTGTTAGAGGCTGTTCTAAGTTGGATAAGAGGAACAAACCTGAGAAATAATGCTTTTGAGTTTGATGGAAGTAAAGACATAAAAACATTGAAAAAACATACAAAAGAATCAGTTAGTTTAAACGATTGCGTTGAAAAAATCATTCAAGCAATCAAAGATGAAAAAAGAGAAATATACATACCTGGAAAACTTCGACTTTTACCATTTCTAAACCTTTTTTTTAAAAATTATCTTGAGAGAAAAGTAAAGAGTGCAATAGATGAAAATATAGTGACTGAGGAATAAAATTTACGTCGATATATTGCTCATTAAAATTTTGTCAATTTTCGATTTGCTACCGCGTATCACCAGTTTAATACCATTTTCATCATAAATACGATTCAACACTTCAACACCAACTTGTGCCTGATTTATAAGGCGTCCTTTATCATAAGGCAGTACAAGTTCAATTGTTTTAAAGTTCTTTTCCATTATGGTAATAATTCGATTTTTTAGTTCAGAAATTCGCAAATGTTGCATTGCGGAAATTAAAATAGCATCAGGAAATTGTCTTGTCCGCTTATTTATCAAACTTATATCTTGAATGCTATCCACTTTGTTTAAAACAATAATACTCTCTACAGATGATGCATTTAATTCATTCAATACATCATTAATTGTATCCATATGTTCCAATATTTGATTTGAGCTGATATCAAATACTTTTATTATTAAGTTGGCTTCTTGCACTTCTTTTAGGGTACTTCGAAAAGATGCAATTAAACCATGCGGTAACTTTCTGATAAAACCTACCGTATCGCTAAGTAAAAGGACGTGAACGGGGTCAAACTTTAGCTTACGGATTGTAGTATCCAAAGTTGCAAATAATTGATTTTCTATGAATACATCTGACCCAGTCAGAGCTTTAAATAATGTAGATTTCCCAGCATTTGTGTAACCTACTAATGCAACTCGAAATTCTTTTTTTCGATCTTTCCCTTGCACTGAACGTTCTTTGTCAATTCGATTTAATTCCTTTTTTAATTTAGAAATTTTATTTCGTATCAGTCTTCGATCAATTTCTATTTGAGTTTCTCCCATACCCGCGCGGGTTCCAATTCCTCCCATTTGCCTCTCTAAATGAGTCCATTGACGCGTGAGTCTTGGTAATAAATATTCCAAATATGCTAAATCTACTTGGGTCTTTGCCTCTTTCGTGCGCGCATGTTTTTGAAAAATATCAAGGATAAGTCCGCTACGGTCTATTACTTTTATATTTTTTGACATTTGATGATAATTCTTTATTTGCGCAGGAGTAAGGTCATCATCAAAAACAATTAAATTTATTTTTAAATTTTTAGCTTCATCAATAATTTCCTTGGCTTTACCTTTTCCAATAAAAGTTGATGAATTTATTTTTTTAATTGTTTGAATTACTTTTTTCTCAACTAATGCCCCAGCTGTTTTTAAAAGAAGCTCAAGTTCATCTAAATTTTCTTTAATATTATTATCTTCCTCATATTGTTTTCGGACACCAACAATAAGAGCTTTTTCTTGATCATATTCTTTTAGATTAGGCATCTACTTTTTCAATTTTCATCTTTGATGGATTTGGCCTGCCTACAATTGATTCAATCAACAATAAAATTATTCCAATAAGAAGGAAGGTTTTCCATAGTGACTTTCCATTACGAGTTTCTGAAAAGCCCGATGCAAAATCGCCTTCCAAATTCAACCATTTTATATCATCTTTAGATAAAAAGTTATTTATCGATGATTGAAAAGAAATATCTTTGATGTATTCATTATGGTGTAATCTTGTTGGGAAAGAAGTAAATAAACTTTCATTTGAATAAACTTGATAAATTCCTAATTCTTTTGTGTCTGATATCCATATTCCCTCCTTGTTGAAATCTGGTAAAATAAAAGTCTGTATTCCTGATGGTGATTTTACTTTCCAAGTGTTCCTAATATAATCTTGTGGTACAGAAATCCATTTTGATTCGCCAACAATTACTGGAGATGTATTTATCTCATCTGTTCCTGTCAAAATTAATAAACGATGAATTAATGGGATAAGTATGGCTCTTACAGGAAAATCATTCCATCTTAAATCAAGTAGGGTAGTGAAATAGAAAACCTTACCACTCCCCTTCGAAAATTCCAATAATAGGGGATCTGCTGAGCCTAAACTCATATGAATTTTCTGCCTTTTTGTAATATCAACATCAATATAAGAAAATATTTCAGGTAATTCATTTTGAAGATTTCGAACTTGCAAATTTGATAAAAGATCGGAATTAAACATATTATAATCAACATTGAAAAATCCAGACTTAGATTTTCTGATGTCATTTAAATAGGGGAATCCTAAGTGATCGACTAAATCCCCATTAAAAAATTCTTTATTATTCCCTTGAAACCAAATTACCCCACCTCCATTTTTTAAATAAAGGTCTAGAGCCTCAATTGATTCTTCAGATATTGATTGAGGGTTATGAATAATTACCACATCGAACTCATCAATAAAAAGTCTGTTTATGTCTGGTTGCAACCTAGTTTCAATAGATAAAAACTGATTATTGGGATCTATAGATCTAAATAACATTTTTAATATTGTTAATTCTTCATCATTACTTCCAATGATGCCACACTTTATTTCTTTCATTATAGGCATAGAAAAAAACCACTTATTGTCCTCTAAATAATCATCAACTGGTAAAACAATACTTCCATCTATAATTCCTTTTTTCCCTGGATAGGCCTGAAAGATAAATTCTTTATCTGAATTCGCGGAAAATTCTGCAAGTACTTGTCCAACTCTGTTTTGATCAAATAATAATTCAATAGGTATGTTCTTTTTTAAGAAACCACTTGAATTTGAAATAATTGTATTTATTTTAATTAGCTCAGTTGGCGTTTTGATCCTATTAATTGTAGAAACAGATTCGATAGCCAAATTTTCAATAACTTCTCCGGGGTTTATGAAATAAAACTTCCAATCATAGCTGAAATTTGTTGATAGAAATAGGGAGTCTGGTTCATGAGTTGCATTACTAAATACTATACACTCTTTTACAGGATCATCATATTTTCTATCTGTTACAAGAGAATCAATTAAATGCCAAACCTCATCAAATTCTTTTGTGTGCTTTATATTTTCTATAGATGAAATTAATCTTGAATCTTGCTGTTTACCAGTGTATAGTATTTTTTGAGGGCAAGTCTGAGCTATGGTAATTTTCGTATTCTCACCAAAAGTTGGCAATAAGGTAATTGCACCTTTTTTTGCTCGATCTAATAAAGTTTCTCCATTTTTTATCGAACTCATGCTTGCAGAATTATCAATAACTAGAACTAATCTTGTTTTTTGTTCTGATACAATTAAACCAGGTACAATACCCTTTGTAACAGGTTGCGCAAACATTAATACTAGGCTAATTATCGTCATCATACGAAGCAGTAATAAAATAAATTGCTGTATTTTTATTTTCTTTATTGAACTTGTTTTTAGCTCCTTAATATAGTTTACAGTACTGAACTTTATAGTAGTTGATCTAAACCTCGTCAATAAATGTATCAAAATAGGTATTGAAATACCTGATAAGAGCCAAAGTAATGATGGATTAATTAAGTTCAAATTATTTGTGCCCCAATAAACATCATAAAACCCGAAACAATGGGGATAGTTAGGTTATCATTTATAGGAATTGGAGCGCATTCTGCTATCATCGCAGAAAAACATCCCAAAACTAATATATTTGGCGCGACGTCTTTCATCATAAATATAACAAAAATTAACGAGATAGTGAAACCACTAATACTACCACTTAAAGTTTTATGACCAATTTGAATTAATGGAAAAATCAAACCTATTATTGCAGCAAAAGTGTCTCCTATGGTTAAAAACAAAAGAGCAGGAATTGCATATTCGATTGGGAAAAAACTAATAGTGATAAAAGAACCTATTAAAAGCCAAGTTGCACCAGTAGTTAACCCGTCTCTTTCTTGAGGACGCATCATAAACTGCAAATTTTTTGAAAAAAATATTTTAATCCATGATACTTTAACTCTGAACAACTCTAATATGGTTGCAATGATAATTAATATTAATAAAATAAAAAGAATTGCTATTTTTTCTTTAGGAAAAAAATAATACCCTATGGGAATCACAGATGAAAACAAATGCAACACTTTTCTGAAAATTTCATTTAAGGGCAATTTATTCAATTGTCAATCATTTGATTAAAAATGTCCTGCATATCTAAAACACTTACAGTCAAATCAATAGTCGTAGGCTCTTCCAGAACCGTCTCTGCTGGGATAGATTGGTCTAGCACCGTATATGGAATTAAATCTTCATTTTGACGATAATATATTTTCCCAATTTTAAATCCTGCTTTTTGTAGGTCTCTCTCAGCTTTCTTTTTACTTAGACCAAATACATTTGGAACTTGAAAAAAGTTTGGTGGAACTCCGAGGCTTATTGTCATATGTATTCCCATACCTCTGTTCAATAGGTCACCACCCTTCGGATACTGCCAAGTGACATTCCCCAATGGGACATCTGAATTGTATTCTTTATAAACAGTATCGACAGCAAGACCATTCTGATTTAACGCTAACTCTGCACTTCGCAATGACATACCTATTAAATCAGGAATAGAAACCATTTTTTCAGGTTGTGCAATCTTGAGCCTTACAGTCCTGCCTTTTTTTACCTTAGTATTCGGAAGAGGATATTGGTCAACTATAGTTCCTGGCTGGAATTTCGCTGTATATAATGTATCTGAAATAAGACTCTTATATCCTTCTGAAATCAGAATTTTTTGAGAATATTTTAAACTTTTCCCAACTACATTGACCATATAATGAACATCTCCGTGTCTTATGTATTTGGGCATAATTACTTTATCCAATAGCAGAATTATGCTGAAACAACAGGTTAAAAAAAAGCAGATGAAGATAGTTAAGTTTTTAATCATTTCTTATGATTTTAGCAGCAAACATACCATCAACACCATTTATATGCGGCAATGTTTCTAGACATCCATTATTATTTACCCAATCCTTTGGTAAGGAAGAATTACTTGGCAACAAATTAAAATTGCTATTAGAACTAAGAAAATTTTCAATAACACCCCAATTTTCCTCAGGCTCTATTGAGCAAGTTGAAAAAACTAATTCACCACCAATTTTAAGGTATTTTGAAATATTATTAAGGATATCAATTTGAATTTTTGAAAATTTGCCGACATCTTCTTTTTTTCTTCTCCATCGAATATCAGGTCTGCGAGCTAAGACTCCCGTCCCAGTACAGGGAGCATCAACTAAGATTTTATCTGCCATTTGAAACTTATCAGATTTAGCATTTTGTTTTATCCACTTGATATTTGTAAATCCATGGCGCGATACATCTTTACGCCCATGTTTTACGCGCTCTAAACTTATATCTGATGCAAGGATAAGACCATTTCCTTTTATTTTTTCTGCAATCATTAAGGTTTTAGTTCCAGGGGATGCACATACATCCAGTATTATTTCTCCTTGCTTTGGGTTAAGTAATTCTACACAACCTCCTGCGGCAGGATCTTGAATTGAAATCAACCCATTAGAAAATAATTGACATGACAACAATCTGGAAATCCCTGTTTTTACCTTCAAAAAGTTATCTAAGGTACCACTTATTTCAGTAATAATATTTATCTTTGACAAATTATATATCACCTCTTTTTTACTGATCCTATTTGCATCAAATCTAATGTGAGTTGATGGTCTTGAGTTTATCAAAGAGGTGAGGTTTTTAAAATCATTAGAATCAAATCTATTTAACCACCTATCTAAAATCCAGTTTGGTAAAGAGTGCCATTCTTTATCTAATGATAAATCCTTAATCCACCTAGGATTAGATTCAACATGTCTAATGATTTTTCTTAAAACCGCATTAGCAAATCCAGCTGATTTTTTATTGAAAAAATGTTTTGAAAGGTCAACAGCCGAGCTAACTGCAGCATAATTTGGAACGCGACAATCAAACAAAATTTCATAAACTGCGATTCGCAGAATGCTCATGAAACGCAGTTCAATCTGTTCCTTTTTTTTACCTGAAGTATGCTTTATCACATGATCAAGTCTAATCCGCAAACGAGTAACTTGATCGGTAAGCACAGATATTCTTGATTTAATTGATGTTTTCAGATTTGATTTTAAAAAAAACTTGTGCCTTACATAATTAAGTTGCAGGTTTCGAAATTCTGTTTGGAATAAAATTTCAACACATGCATTTCGATAATCATTAATCATTAAAAGAACAAATCGCCTTTTTTAATATTAAAGCCATTCAAAAATTCTGATATAGACATTTTCTTTTTTCCATCAACCTGCAACTCACCAATACCTATGATACCTTCACCTGAAGCAACTAGCAATTTATTTTTTGATCTCAAGATAACTGTTCCAGCAGGATCGTTAGAATTTGGTTCAATTAAAGATGTTTTGAAAATCCGGATAGATTTCTCTTTTATGTGGGTTCGCATCCCTAAATAAGATAAACCTCTGACTAAATTGTGAATTTTTTCTGCACTCCAATCCCAATTAATCTGAACCATATTCTTCCTGATTTTTGGAGCTTTGGAAGCCAGATTAGGGTCTTGTTTAATTAATTTAAAATTATTTCCAACGATTATGTCTAATGTATCAATTATTAGTTTAGATCCAATTTTTGATAACTTTTTTGATAGAGAATCAAAATTATCATTTTTTAATATTGGTACTACTTTTTTAATAAAAATATCTCCAGTATCTAAATTTGTATTAATCTTAAATATAGAAACTCCTGTAAAATTATCTCCATTAATCAAAGCCCACTGAATTGGCGCAGCTCCACGATATTTAGGTAGTAATGAGGGATGTAAATTTATCGCACCATATTTTGGTATTTTCAATAGATCTTTTCCTAAAATTTTAAAACCAACTACAACAAAAATATCTGGATTTAATTTTCTTAGGTCATTTCTGAATTTTTTACTGTTAATATCATCTTGAGCAATTAGAGGTAACTTATTTTGTAATGCAAAAGATCCAACTTCGGAATATTTAAGTTCCAATTTTCTCCCAATTCTTTTCGGTGAATTAGAAACAATACCTGCAATTTTATATTTGCTATTAATTAAGCACTCTATTGTGGAAATTCCAAATTTAGGATTACCCATAAACACTACCCGCATTACAGTATTCCCATGAATTTATAGAGTTGAGACTTAGAGAATGAAATTTTTAGTATTAGTTTTCCGTCGAGTTGATATTTTTTCGGCATTTGTTTTAATGCTCAATAAATCTTTTTTGTATTTCATTTTATCAAGCTCACTAACGCGGTCAATAATAAAAATACCATTCAAATGATCCATTTCGTGTTGTATTGCTCTTGATAGCAACCCTGAGAATTCATTTTCATGCCAAACTTCATCTCTTGTTTGATATCGTAAAATAATATTTTTAGGCCTTAATACATCTAATGTTACCCCGGGTAAGGACAAACATCCTTCTGCATAAACAGTTTTATCACCAGTTTTCATAATTATTTCAGGATTTATAAAAATATTTGGCTCATCAGTTTCATCTGTATGACTTATATCAATAATAAATACATTAATATCTACTCCCACTTGATTGGCTGCTAAACCAATACCTTCCTCTTCATACATAGTATCAAACATATCCTCAAGTAAATCGTCTAAGATGGTAAAATCATTTGCAGGCGGGCACTTTTTTCGAAGCAATGGGTCTCCGTAATGAACAATATTAAGTATTGACATCAGTTTGTCTGCTCTAGTTCTTGATCTGAAAATTTTTGTGCTAATCCAACAATTGCAGTTTTACTTAATTCAATATTTGTATTTTTATCAATTTTTAAAATTGCCATTTTACCTTTTTGTTTAAACCCTTGAACGGTACCATATATTCCACCCATTGTTATCACTTTATCACCCTTTTTAAGATTATCTCGCATTATCTGTTTCTCTTTTTGCCTCTTGGTTTGGGGCCTAATCATTAGAAAATAAATAATAAACATGATAAGAACAAATGGAAGAAAAGCTAAAATTCCTCCTGCTGATTGTTCAGACTGCCCTGATGCGTATAAAAATTCCACAATTAATCCTTTATTTTATAGTATGAAATTTATCATACCAGAGAACAATTATTAAAGTCTGATTTGAAAAGTTGTACCATGAGTTGGAGATGATTTTTCAATTATAAGTTTTCCTCTATGAATTTCTTCAATAATTCTTGTTGACAATGACAATCCTAAACCCCATCCAGTCTTCTTAGTGCTAAAACCAGGTCTAAAAATATTCCTCCAATCTTTTCTTGGAATACCACATCCATTATCGTGTATCTCAATTATTACTCCCGTTGAATCTTTTTGCATGGAAATAATAATTTTACCATCATCTCTTTTGATCGCATCTATTCCATTTCGAATTATATTTTCTATCGACCATGCTAATAATGATCCATTCCCAGCAACTAAAATCCCTGGCTCGATTTCATTAATCAATTTGACCTTTCCTCCTAAGGAAGGTAGTCTCTTATTTAAATAATCAATAACCTTAGTAATTTTTTTTGATAAATCAAATTCAGACATTTCTGTATCTGTCCCCATCCTGCTAAATCGTCTTCCAATTTGCTCAAGCCTATTTAAATCTGCTTCGATTTCTGGAATAATTTCTAGTGTCTTTTCTGGATTTTTCTTTAACCAATCAACCCAACCCATTAAAGCTGAGACTGGAGTTCCTAACTGATGGGCTGTTTCCTTGGCCATTCCTACCCAAATATGTCTTTTCTCATTATTTCGAATAAATGTAAATCCAGAAAAACCCAAAAAAATAAATGATCCAATTGAAACTAGCTCTACATAAGTCCACCATTGAAGTTTTCTTATGAGTATAGAATCACCATAATGTAAATATCCAAAGGTAAAAGGATCAATATTTTGATCGCTATAAATCAGGGGTATTGGATCATTAATTATATCCATTGATTGCATGTAATCTAGAACCTCAGTGCTATCATTTTTAATTTTTTCTGGTAAATTTTTCCACATTTGAGGTACATTTTCAGGGTCGGTTTGAATAATAGGGAATTTTACTTTTTTTATAATATTATCAAAAACAAAATCAAGATTAGTATCGTTTTCATCCTGCACCGCATTAGCAATTATTTGCGCATATAATTGAACAATTTCTCGGTTATCCGATCGTAAACCATCAATTAAATTCTTTGTATAAGCTAATAAACTTATAATTAACATTATACCGATTATAAAAAGACCAGCTTTTATATTTCCAGTGTGCTTGTATGGTTTTATCATAATTTATTTTATTTGATTTTTCGTACTCGAAAAAATCGAAATGATACCGTTTATTTCACGATCACTGATAATTTTAAATAACCATAATAGAATAGGAAAAGTTGTGATTAGTATCAAACCGCTGTATGTTTCATCATAATTCAAAATCATAGTTAAACCGTAAAAAGCTAATGAAATAAGTGTTGTTAAAAATAATAACTTCAAAATTCTTAACAATTCCCATTCAAGTCTCAAAATACTTTGCGAAATTAAATAACTAATCAATGAAAATATAAAATAACATATCAATGTTGATATAGCCGCACCAATTATTCCAAATTGAGCAATTAATAAATAATTTAGTATAATAGAGATTATAACGCCATAAAGTGTCCATTTCCCAATAATGTCTGTTTTATTTGCCCCTGCAATCATTGGCATAAAAAAAGCTCTAAATCCAGATAATAAGTAAGCTAAGCTAATAATCGGCACTATGAAAGTCATTTTTAGATATTCTGAGCTAGAAACAAACTCAATTACAGGACTAATAAAAAAAGTAATTCCCAAAACAAAAAAACAACCAATAACGCAATAATAATACATTATATCCTTGTAAACTGGGTACAAATCTTTGTTTAAACTATTTTTATATATCATGGGCAATAATCCTTTTAGCATTGGGGCAACCAAAAACATATTTAACAACATGCCAAATTTATAGTTTATACTGAAAATCCCTATTTCACTTAATGGGACAAACATATTTAAGATAAAGCGATCAGATAGACGTAGAATAGGTCCAGAAAGTCCTAGTATCACTAATGGAAAACCAAATTTCAAAAGCCTAATGAATACTTTCATCGATGGATATGAAATGTAATTTTTGGAAATGGAATATGAGCAATAAATGAAGGATATTGACATCACTAGCATCTTAGCAACTAAAGCTCCAAAAAGACCAAGTTTAAATGATATTATAAAAATAGAGGAAAGTATTAGAATACCAAATAATTGGGCAATTGAAAGTATTAAGTATGATATTGGTCTATTTTGATATTGCAATATTGACAATTGGAAAACGCTACCAAATTGTAATAGAATGTTAATGATTACAAAAAAGAATAAGTAACTATTATCTGTATCTAAACCGAATAACTTTGAAAATGCTGAACTCCATATTAAAAATATTGATAAAAATATTGCATTTATAATTATAACACCAAGGAATCCCGAAAAAATTATTTCACGTTGCTTTGAATATTCTTCCCTAGGGATATATGTCCACACAGCCTGAGTTATACCCATTTGCCCAATCCCAATCAAAAAAGTTTCAAACAATTCAATCAGGGCAATGGTACCAACTATTTCTGTAGATAAAAACTTAGTGTATACTGGAATTAGAAGGAAAGCGGCAATTTTTGCGGAGATACTTCCTAAACCATAAATTATGGTACTCTTTCCTAATGCACTTACTGGCGCGCGAATTGACATTGACTATGAACTTTACTTTTTAAATAAATTAATATTTTATTATATAATTTTTTTATTATGAATTCTAGCTACAGAAAAATAATTTTATGGAGGCAAGTAACGATAAAACTTGCAATTTTTCAGAGCATCCTGATTTTTTGAATGCGTAATTAAGATCCTTTTTTAATTTTTCATTTGCAACCAGGTTAATATGATCGTTGTAGTATTCATTTATAAACTTTTTTAATCTATGATTTGACTTGTACCAATAATCAAATGGATTCATGCCCTTAATATGTGAACTCAATCCCAACCTTCTTAGAATTTCATTGAAAGTTTTATGCTTAAACTCATTAAGAGTATAAAGTCTATGTTTGTATTTTATCCATTGTTTTGATGTTATTTTATCATTTGTTTTTTCCCATTTATAATCTGCTGCTTTGGGATATTTTTCAAGAATCCATTTAATGTATATATAGTGGTTAAATCTGAACTTAATTGGTATCGACAGTACAAAATCCATAAAGTCAACATCATAAAATGGGGACATAGTTTCCGTATATCTTTGGCTCGCTAGAAGACCGCTGTTTGTACCAATAAATCCTCTATTAAATAATACAAAATGCTCATAATTCCTGTAAGGTAATTTGGGAGTTCTAATTACTTTTTTTATCATTCCAAGGGAATAGGCCCCATCTCCCATCTCCCAGCTTTGATTTTGGACTTTAGATTTGCTATATGACCCCAAGATAATGTCACCCAGTTGGCCCGTATGATTAATTCCATAATTTTCAAAATTTAACTTATCATAACCATAAAATGCATGAGCTAGACCATTGTAAAGTGAGTTGCCACCATTTAAATTTATAACTTTCTCAATATCAAATAAATATTCACCATTATCTAATGGTATAAAAGAATAATCATGACCATAATCCGAAGCAATTGTTTTAGAGATTATTTCATCTAGATAATCAATTTGAGAAAAAGTAAAATTAAACTGATTCTTAAATCCATTTTCATTTGCCACCAAACTAGTCATTCTTGAATCTAGGCCACCACTCAATGAAACTGCATGTTGGTAACCATACTCTATGTCTTTATCAAATTGTCTTTTTATTGCTTGTCTAAAATAATAATCTATGTTTTCTATATATTCATTTAAATCCATTTTGACTGGGGAATTATCTATAGCATGATACTCAATGACCTCAGGTATTTCTTCACTCCGAAACTCTAGGTAACATCCAGGAAGCAATCTTTTCACTTGCTTGGATAGTGTATTATCCTCAAGCATAAAACCATACGATAGTAACATATAAGATGAATTAATTGATAAGGTGTGATTTACAGAAGATTTGGAAAGAAAGTGATAAATTTTTGAAATACTGTTCGAAATAATTAATATCTTTTTGTTTTCATAAAAATAAACTTGTTTACTCCCAATATGATCGGAAAAAACAGTCCACTTCATGGTGTTTTTTAAATATATGAATCCATAGAAACTTCCTCTAAGGTGCTTAAAAAATTTAAGCCCATATTCATGATACATTTTAGATATAGTAGTTTCCCAATCACTTTTATATTTTTTTTTTAATTCAGTACTATTTAGAATAATACCATCAATAAAAATAATAATATATTCATTATTTATATCGACTATATCATTAAAAAATTTTTTTGATTTATTTTTACTGTAGAAAAATTCTTCGTCGAAATGATCCACTTCCAATTCAAGAGACTTGATACTATTTTTATTATATTTTCCTACGTAAATAAACATCTACTATATTTATTATTTTTATACTAGTTATTTTTTATAAGATCCAAAAATAATCTTTCTCTTTTTGAAATATGAAAGTTTTTAATTATTCTGGTCCTTGCCTTTTTTGCTAATTCCAGGCGTTTATTAATACTAATTCTTGTTATTTGTTTAAATTCATTTTCTATATATCTAAAGTTTGAGTTGTTTATAATATAACCTGCTTTATTTATTATATTAGGAATTGCACCTACTGAAGAACCTATTGGAATACATTTACAGAGCATTGCCTCACATAATGAGTTTGGAAAACCCTCTGATATAGACAATTGTAGAACAAATTCTGTTTTAAAAAGATAATCTTTTAGTTCATCCTGTGACATATGAGGATAAATTTTAAGATTCTTAGGTTTTTTCTTTAATGTATTGGTAAAACTTTGACTCATGCCTACTATTACAAAAGAACACGAAACAAACTTATTTGCAAGTGCCCATACAATATCAATACCTTTAAGTTTAAATCTGATCATGTCTGACACAGGTGCAATTACAATAAAAGAATTATGTGCTTTTTCAGTTTTTGTATTTATGAAGTATTCAGGATCAAAGCCGTTATGAATAACTTTAGAAGGAGTTGATATTTTGGGAAAGAAATGATTATATCCTTGAAAATTATTTTCAGCTTTTTCATAATAGTTATAGCGACTATATATTAATGATTGATCAACTGGGAGAAGAACTTTTGATAGTTTCAGTGACCACTTTATGAAAAATGAAATTAATGGTTTCCTCAAATTACCATAATTAATAGATGGGAAGGAGACGCAATCTGTTCCTCCTAATATGATAAATACAGGGATGTTTAACATCTTTCCAAAAACAGAGGGTATCAGTGACCAATATCCACCAAACATAATGAAAATTGCTCTACAAAAAAATACGTTTTGAATTAAAAAAATAAATTGCTTTATAAAATTTAATGGTATAGAAAATTTATTATCCCAAGTGTGATTTGGAATAACTATGTTATAAACCTTAGATAAAAAATTTATATCTTTTTGAATAAATGTTGCATTCTTCGGATATATATATATGATAGTCTCTTTCATTGATGATTTTACAATCTTGAAAAAAAGAACTTCAAACGAACCAATATTTTTTTAAAAATTATCTTCGACTTTGGGAGCTTTGTGAGGGTTACCTTTGTATTTTTTTTAAAACTAATAAAAACATAATCATTTTCATTTGAAAATAAAGGATATGATATATAATCAACCAATATCAGACCATTGGAATAAACATTATTTAATAAATCTTGGGCATTTAATGATTGGTCAACAATCTGAAGTTTATCAGGATTCGTTTCACGAATAAAATCTAAGGCCTTTGGATGGGGAATATTTATACAAATAACCGATTCTTGGTTCATATGCTTTGAAAATAGGTGAAATAACTCTTGGTGCTTATGAATGGGGATATGTTCAAGAACATCAGGTAAAATAATGAAATCATATTTTTTCGAACTTTTTAAATTTAAAATATCTAATGCAGAAGCTTTAAGTTGTTTATATCGATATAGATTTTTTTTTAAAATTTTTACAGAATCGGAGCTTATATCAGTTGCATCAATAGTACCACTTGAAACATATTTACAGAGCAAGCTGGTAAGAGTACCAATACCACAACCGACCTCAAGAACATTACTATTCTTTTGTAAACCTGATTCAATTAAATAATCCATAATTCTATAATGTCTAAGATTAATTCCTGTTTTTAATTGTTTTTTTGAAAAACTGTTGTACCAGTTCCCAATTTCTTTTGGTGAGTTCATATAATGTTTTGTTTATTGAGTACTCAAATTTAGAACTAAGTATGCAATAAGATTGATTATTAAAACATATTATGATTTCATCCCTAAATCAGTAAACTATTTATAAAACATAATAAAATAAATAAAAAAAATGAGTTAACAAACAATAGTGACAATGTTTATAATTTTATTTTAACGTAATTTGACCTTTCCCTGAATAATCTTATTTGATTATCTTTGAAAATGAAAAAAGCGGTTATACTTGCTCCCCATCCTGATGATGGCGAGTTTTCATCAGGAGGAACAATCAATAGATTTATCTTGGAAAAAATTTATGAATTTTGGTATATAGCATTTTCACCATGCACTGCATCAATTCCAGATAATCTAGATGATGACATACTTTTAAAAGAATTAAATAACGCCATTAGTCAACTAGGAATAAATTCACACAATTTATATACGCATAACATACCAGTAAGAAATTTTCCAGATTATAGGCAAAAAATCTTGGATATTTTGATTGATTTTAGAAAAACTATCAATCCTGACCTAGTATTTTTACCTAGCTCAAATGATATCCACCAAGATCACAGGGTAATATACAATGAGGGAATCAGAGCTTTCAAAAATGTTAGTATTCTTGGATATGAGATTCCATGGAATAATTTTGACTTTTCAAACCATCTTTTTATAAAACTAAAACAAAAACATTTAGATGCAAAATGGTCTGCTATAAAACAATATAAATCACAAGAATTTAGAAAATATAGCGATAAATCAGTTTTTGATAGTTTAGCACGCTTAAGAGGAAGTCAAATAAATACAAAATATGCAGAATCTTTTGAAATTATTCGATGGATTATCTAGCGTCTAGTTAATAATTACTGATACTGTTCAATAGGCCTTTCTGCAATGGTGAAATAACTCCTGCAGTTATATCTTGCACGGCCCAGTTTTTATCGTATTTTATTAAGTCATAAAGTTTTTTTTCTGTATCTATTATTATGAATGAAGTTCTATTAGAATCGATTGCAACTAGATATTTGCCAATGAATTGCGTATTCTGCAGCCACTCAATTTCTTTTAAATAATGTGGTTTTCCTAATAGTTTGGAAACATAAAATCTGCGCTCTGATCTTTGATCACCTAAAACAATTTCACCACTTCCTGTGCTTGTTACCAAATAATTATTTTTAAAATTTTGTCCACCATGTGGTTTTTCCAAATTGGATATTATTACTTTAGATTTTCCTGTTATTAAATCAATTTGGTTAACTGTTCCCATATGGAAAAAAGTAGCTAGGACTTTATTTGAATTATTTTTATCATATGAAACGGAGTTGATAAATGCTGCTCTCATGGCAGTTGGCAAAACAAAATTTTTCGGATCTGAAATCAAAAGAAATTTTTTATTATTTAAATGCATTTTTTCAGCAAACACCTCATCCCGAGTTAAAACAAACTTTTCTCCAGTTTTTGGATTGTAACTTTCGGGGAATCCGTTTTCCCAAGCAAACCATTCCATTTTTTTTTCTTCAGATTCAATATCAAATTCAAAGAAAGAATCATAACCAGATGAAGAAATTAAAATATTTTTTCTATCACAAGATATTTCTACAGTATGGATATAACTAAACCATTTGTTTTTAATTATTTTTATTTGATTGTTGGTTAAAACGTAAACAACGTTATTCGAAGAAAATGCGAAAATATCTTTTTTTTTATCAATACCTCTTGGTTCGGGAAGCTTTGCTAAAATGTTTTGGTGGGTTATATTTGAATTTTCAATTTTTAAAGATGCTAATCCGCCAATTGATACACTTCTCCTTTCGATACTTCCGGATCGACCCGATACATTCTTTTGTGATTTAATATATCTTTCTTGAATTGATCTTAAATCAAAGTCTTTTATTGTAAGTGTTAAATTAATCTCTCCGTAAAATTTTGAATCTTTTTTGAATTTTGAAATATCAATTCTTTCCAATTTCATTTTGCTACCTCATTTAGAAGGAAGCTGTATTTCTGTGTTAATTTTTTTCTTGAAAATTTCTTTAAGTTCGACTTGCTATGAAAAATCTTCTTCCCATTTAACTTCAACCATCCAGAAAAATACTTTTTTATTTGCTTCTTAATAGTCTCTTTATCATCATATGCAATCATTGGATCTCGACCAATAGTATCTAATATGTTTGAGGCTTCACCGGTTTTAGGTCCAACGGAAAGAATAGGTGTTCTCGTTGCCATATATTCAAAAATCTTGCCAGTTATTATTAAATTATTATTCTCAGTCTTTGGAATTATAAATAGTAACAAATTTGTATTCATCATACGATCAATAGCCTCCTCGTGTGTTACATAATTGTTTACATTTAGACAAGAATTTAAAAGCTTAAAATCTTTTATTAATTCTATTATTTGACTATTGACATTTCCTGTGAAAGATAAAGTGAATTTGTTTTTAATCTCATGATAATCATTAAGAAGTTCTTCAATAGCTTCCCAAAGCTCTTTGATGTTTTGGTTTGATTTTAGATTGCCAACATATTCTAAACTGAATCTAGATGTACATATATTATTCGCTTTGTAAATATCTTTGTAATCATATCCATTATGAATCACTTCTATATGCTTGCTCCTATTAAAAAATTCATCAGAGAGCCCCTCGCTTACAACCGTAACCGCATCACATGCATTTAATACTTTATTTTCTAGCATTTTGTCTTTTTTTATACTTTTAAGTGTGCGTGGAAGATATTTATTATAGTATACATTGGTCCAAGGATCACGAAAATCTGCGACCCAAGGAATTTTATATTTCTTTTTTAAAGACAACCCTATCAAGTGAGTACTTTGAGGTGGTCCTGTGGTAATTATTGTCTTGATATCATTTTTTGAAATAATTTTTTTTGCTGCGTGGATAGCAAAGTTTTTCCATCCAATCCTAGCATCTGGTATAAACAAGTTTGCTCTAAGAAAAAGTGATAGTTTTTTGAGTATCCCTTTATCTTTTTCCCCGCTTAAAGTTATAGGAATAGAACCCCCTGGAGTACCAATTAATTTATTATAGATTAAAAAAGGTTCTATAGTTTTTGTTTTAATTATCTTTAGCTTAGGTGAAACATCTTTTTCAAGACTAATATCAATATTTGGAAAATTTCCATTCTTAACAGTGAGAACAATCGGATCCCAATTAAAATCATGAAAATATTTACAAAACTTCAAGAACCTTTGGACGCCTGGACCACCGCTTGGTGGCCAATAATAAGTAATGATTAATACTTTTTTCAATCTTAATAAAACGGATTAAAGGTTTTTAGTTAAAAATGATCATGAATTAAAAAGTTCAGACTAACTTCCTATACCTGAAATAAATATATAATATTATACTCAGAGTAAAATAAATGGATAGTGCCGAAAACATTTCTAATGATTTGTAAAAGTAAAATGAATCAGGATGGAATGTCAATTTAATTGTGTTTTTTCCTTCAGGTATAGGCAATGCAATATTGACATGATTTGCGCTAAAGATATTTACTTGACTATCATTTATTGTAGCTTTCCAGCCTGGTTCATATGGATTTTCAGATATAACAAGTAAAGAATTTTTATCTGTAGTTACATCCCACTCAATTGAATTAGGAGAAAAATGAGACATTTTTATGAATTGATTATTAGGTTTTTGAAAAATAAAGTTTAGATCCTTCTCAATTAGCGCATTTGTAAGCGGTTTGAATTTTTCATGATTTATCGATTCAAGTCTTTTCCTTGGATCAAGAACCAGCTCAGTTGAATCAATAAAATAAGCTCGGGGTAAATAGTCTTCATAAAGATAAGTAAACCATCCGGTATTAGGATCTTGAAAAGAAAGAAGTAATGAGGAATGATTTATTTCCACCTCGCTTATTACATATTTTACATTTAATATTTTTAATACATTCTCATTTAAGCCAGGCTTGCCATCAATACCTACATATAAACAGTTTTTTATTATTTCTTCAATACGGTTCATTTTAACAGGACTGTAACCGCCTATGCTTTGGTGATAATAGCTCCATCTATTATCACTGAATAAACGGCCAACAGGAAATATTCTAAAAATCCCCGGTTGATCCAAAAGCCATTTATCTGTCTCTGTTGGTTTGAAATAATTTTTTTTTAATTTTTCTCGGTTTACATATTTTATATCCTTTCTTCCATTTATTGAAATATAGTCAGCTAAAACTAAAACACATAAAAGAATGCCAAGAAAAACTTTAGCTGTTCTTTTAAAAAATTCAGTCCCTTTGTAAAGTAAAGGAGGTATGATTGCTCCAAATGTAGCCGTGATTAAGAGGAAATATCTTTTCAAATCAGCAATATAAAATTCCTTTCTGATGTTTTTAACTATTATTTGGGCTTGAGTTTGAAGTCTCTCCCCTACTTTTGAGAAAGTTAAAATGTCGGACCTAAACCACAAGGCAATACCTAAAAAAATAAAAAAACAAAAAAAACAAAAAATTATGGTTTTATGCTCTGCTTTCATTTTCTCTTGGTAAGCATTTAACCCAAAAGCACACAGTATTGCAAATATAAATGCTGTAATATTTATTGACATCATTGGAGCACGAAAATTCTTAAAATATGGTAGGTAACTGAAAAACATTTCGTAAAAACTTTGGAAATGCCGACCAAATGATAGTAGAATGAAAAATAAACATATCAATATTAAGCTCTTTATTAATAATTCTTTCCGATAGTAAAATGAACCAAAAATTGCCATAAGAATCACTATCGGTCCAAAATATTCATAGGACTGTGTAAATGGCATAGAACCCCAATAACTTGGTATAGACCTCCCCACTAATTGTGGGTACTTATCTCCATTATATTTTTCACTAGACATGCCCCCTTCATATCTCGCCACTAACCAGCCTAGAATAGATGTAGGATGCGTTGACCATTGAGTAGCAGATTGAATGTCAAGTCCAGATAAACCTTTTCCTTTCATATTATTTTTTGATAAATCAATAGTATGTGCTCCCCTTGCAGCGTAAGGAAGATACTCCTTTGCAAGAAAAAGTGGTTGTGCAGCCAAAAGGATAGCAGCGATGATGCTAATTAATAAAAGAGTGAAAGAAAAAGTGAATCTTTTTATTTTTCTTTCAATCAAATTTTTTAATAGCGGTATTAGACCTATCGCAAATACTAATAGCGCAGTGTAAAAAACTATTTGATAATGATGGGTCCTAATTTGATTTCCAAATGTTAATGCAAAACATATCGCCCCAAAAATTTTTCGTGAATCAAAAAAATACTTAGCTGAAAATATAACTGCTGGAATAAGCATAACCGCTCTTATTTTTGCATAGTGCCCTTCAACCCAAATTGCATGATAATGAGGAAAAAAAGTAAAAGAAATTGTGCCAAAAATTGCTGCAACTGGCGATAATCCTAAATATCTTAAAAAGAAAAAAAGAATGATACCCCCTACTTGATACCACATGAAAATAATTCCAAAATATTTTCCTAACCAATTTATTAAACTATCTAATGAAGGTATCTGCGCATTCAACTTAAAATATATTGGATTCCCAGCAAAAACATATGGATTCCAAAGTACAGTTTCTCCAGTATCATCTTGATGCTTTATATATTGGGAATTTTGTCCAATCGATCCGATTACATCGACTCCTTGTGGTACATTTGCATCAAAAAACATTGGCTCCAGTAGTATTGCATGTACAAGAAAATGTAAAACTAAAAATAAAACGGATTGATCTTTAGTGCTAATACTAAACCAATTATCGGGACTATTTCGGGTATTTTTGAATTCGATATTTTTCACCATAATTATTGCTTTTCCCGGATTTTTAGATTTCAGTTACCTTAATCTTTAAAAAATAAAAATGGAAATACATCCTCAGGTTTTCTATGCAGAACTCTGACTAATATATTCGATTTTAAAAATCCAATGCCATAACCTATAAATTGTATGGATACTGCCATCAATGAAAGAAACGCAATATTTATACTTTTATTTTTGAAAAAAGAATCAATCAATACAAGAGTGACATAAATCAAAAATAATCCTAAAATAAAACTACTTTTGTAAAAAATTTGACAAAAGACACCTGTAACAAAGCCAAAAATAAATCCTGATGGGAACCAATATGTTAGTTTTGTGGTTTGAGGATGCCAGAGGTTTAATATTGGTCTACAGATACCAAATTTATATACTTGTGTATAGAATTTTACCCATGAAATTCTTCGTTTGTGAAAGACATAAGCATTGTGCATATATTGAGATCTATATCCTAAGTTCCACAAACGAATAGTTAAATCCGGATCCTCACCGGGATGAATTGCCCCAAAACCACCGACATCTTGAAACGCAATCTTCGATATTCCCATGTTAAAGCTCCTTGGTTGGAAATTAGAAGCATAGCTCTTACTACCTCTTACACCACCTGTTGTCAATAAAGACGTCATAGCATAATTTATAGCTTTTTGTAAATCAGTGAAAGATTGATGAGCTTTATCGGGTCCTCCAAAAAAGTCAGTGTACTTTTTTTTAAGACAATTATCAATTTCTTCAAAATATTTAGATGGTAAAATACAATCTGAATCACAAAATATTAAATACTCACCTTCAGCTTTTTTCGCGCCAAAATTCCTAGAGAACCCGGGACCAGAATTTTTCTTGTAGAAATATTTGATATTTAATTTCTGTTTGAAAGCATTTACAATTAAATCACATTTTTGGTCTGATCCGTCCTCAATAATTACAATTTCAAAATTGTTGAATGTTTGTGACGCTAAACTTGAAAGACATTCATTTATTTCATCAGGACGATTATATACCGGAATGATTATACTAAAGTACATTTATTTTGGTGATATATCATTTTCAGTGAAATACCTAATCTCTTTTCTTCAAAAGGAACAACATTCCATTAGTAAACATGTCACCTAATATCGGTATTTTGAAAAAAATATTTCTTTTTGTGTCAAAGTTAAATCTAAATTTATAAGCTGGCCTTATAAAGTAATATTCCTCCCTAATCAATTCTAGGTTTAAATTTTTATACAAAGATTTAATCATGGAAATAGAAATTCTCCTCGATTTTGTTTCTAACAAAAAAGAAATTTTTTGAACATTTTCGCCAAATACTTTAAGAAAAAGGGGATAAGATTTTCCTGGGAGCAGATAAACATAGGGCAACTTACAAATTAAATTATTTGCAATTTGCTGATGCCCGCTATAGGGAGACCACTTAGATGGACAACTTATAAAAAGTGAGCCATTATTTTTTAAAAGCATTTTTAGATGTGACAAAGCAATACTTGGATTTTCTAAATGTTCTATTACTTCTCTCATAATTATAAGATCAAAACTCTCTTTTTCAAAATTTTTCAGAAATAAATCATTGCAAATATCTCCATGATAAAGTTTTAATTGGGTATCGTCATTTAAAATCTTTGCGATATCAATCAAAGGTTTAGAAACATCAACTCCCCAACAATTTGCTCCTTTTTCATCAAAAAACCTTAATAACCCGGCAGCTGAACAGCCAACCTCCAAAATTTTTTTCCCGCTAAAATTATCTATATCGATAAAGGTTTTAAGAAAATAATCACCATACCAGTATTGCTCAGAGTAATTTCTTTTCATACGCTCGGTGATTCCATCTACTTTTAAGACTTTATCTGATAATAATTTTTGATACTTTTTCAAGAAGACCTACTTAAGATTTTTATATATATTTCTTAATTCTTTTCTCTTGACCTTGAGAAGTGCGAGCTAACAATTCTCCCAACAAACCAATTGAGAAAAATTGAATTCCGATCACTATAAGCATTACGCCAAGCATTAATAGTGCAAAATGTTTGGAAAATGATTGGCCTAAAATATATTTATAATACAAGACAAAGCATTCAACTAAAATCCCAAAGAATAATGAAATTAATCCAAAAGATCCGAAAAAATGCAGAGGCTGTTGATCATATCGATTGAGAAATAAAATGGTAATTAAATCAAAAAATCCATGGAAAATTCTTGAACCCCCATACTTTGTCTTACCGTATTCTCTTGCTCTATGATTGACGATAATTTCCGTAATTTTGAATTTACGTTGCCCCGCGATTGCTGGAATATATCTATGTCGGCCACCATAAATTTCAATCGATTTAATAACAGATTTGTTATATGCCTTTAAACCACAATTAAAGTCATGTATTTTTACCCCAGTTAATATTCTTGTAAAAAAATTAAATATTTTTGAAGGTAGAGTTTTACTAATTGGGTCATATCTTATTTTTTTCCATCCAGAAACTAAATCCCAGCCATCTTTTAACTTATCAACCAAATTAGGAATTTCTTTAGGATCATCCTGCAAATCTGCATCCATCGTAATAATGTAATCACCATCAGCATTTTTAAAACCCTCAGATAATGCTGCAGATTTTCCATAGTTTCGATAAAAATGAATTAATCTATAATTATCTTCATTTGAGCAAATATCTATTAAATATTCGCTGGAACCATCAGATGATCCATCATCTATAAATAATACTTCCCAATCTGAAAATTGGACTAGGACATCATCTAATTCTTTTTTTAAATATGGCAATGATTCATTTTCATTGAAAACTGGTATAATAATAGATAATTGCATTTTAAATATTAACTAACCTCCAAACTTTATTCACATCAATTTTAGATTGGTTAAAAACTCTATTTTTTATTTTAATATTAATTGATTGAGTCATTGTCTCATACTCAAATATAGCTTCAACTGAGGATGGGCTTAATTGATCTGAGCTATCTATTTCAAAATTAATAATAATCTCTGGTAAATATTCATTTGATTCGTTTTGAATTTCAGAAAAAAATTGAGGTTTAAAACCCCACAAAAACTTTGTTACATCAAACAGATCTATCATTTGTAAGGAGGGGTATAAATTAAGAATTTGACTATTTGAATAACGTTTATTTTCTAAAATATTCCATGCAGAAACATTCTCTTGATCAAACAATACTAAAAGTACTCTCCTACCAATTGGGTCTTTGAATTGTAAAAAAGAACTATCGTTTTGAGATAAAAATTCAAATTTTAAAACACCGGGATAAATTTCTTTTAAATGCACCTCGCCTTTCCCAACACAAGATTTATATTTTTTTAAAATGGAATCGTAAGAATTATCCTTTGATAATAATTGAGTTTTAATCCGTTTTTTATCAAAATTGACACATCCCAGGAAAATAGAAATGGTTAAAAAAAATAAATTTGCATTAATCACTTTGTTGCGAAGCGGATCCTGGAGTATCTTTATTATCTGCCTGATCTACAGTCTCTTGTTTATTTTGCATTGCCTTAGCTTTTATTACCTCATCCAAATGTTCTTTTATTATTTCATTACTTGAATCAATACTTAGTGACTCCCGTATGTATTTGATAGCAGTGTCATAATCATTTAATTTGTAATAAATCCATCCTATTGTATCTAAATAAGGTGCAGATTTAGGTGCTAGCCGAATTGCGTTTTCAGCCAGTTCTAACGCTAACTCAAAATTCGCATCTCTATCTGCAAGGCTATAAGCATAGTTATTATATGCTTGTGCATCATTACTATCAGAAGCAACAAGGTCAAGATAAATTTCATCCGATTTTGACCATTGGCCCAAGTTGTCATAAATAAGTGCAAGATTATGTTTTGTATTTCTAGATTCCGGAAAAATGTTTAGAGCTTTTAATAAAAAATTTTCAGAATTTTTATAATCTTTTAACTGATAATATGATGTTCCCAAAAGATACTGGATGGTGAATTCTTTTTCAAATTTTTCTGAATTGATTAATAAAATATTTATTGCATCCCCATATAACTTCTGATTGATAGAATAGAATGCAATATTAATGATCCCTCGCGGATCATCAGGAAAGTTTTGAATTAAAATATCATTATAAAATTTAGATTTTTCAAATTCTTTGTTTGAAAGAAAAATATTACTTAACCTATTTAAAACATTGCTATTCAAGCTGTCCTTTTCATGAGCAATCAAAACTGCTTCAAGTGCGTTTAGAGAATCGTTTAATTCTTCATATAATGCACTCTTTTGAAGTAGGGAGGTTACAGTAGATCCTTTAATTTTTTCTAGTTCATTAATGGTTAGAAGCGCTTTTTCAAATTTATTATTATACATTGCTAAATCTCGTAAGGTTGATAAGTATTTTTCATTTTCAGGCTCCTCTTTTAAAAGAAGAGCGCATACTTCCTCAGATTTTTCAAAATCATTTATAGCGAGACACAATTGCAATGCTTGCTCTAAACCGTATAAAGAATATGAACTGACCTCATAAGATTTTATATAATAATTAATTGCATTATTCCATTTTTTTTGAATACGAGAAAGATCTGCAAGCGCATAGTAATAATCCACATTTTTTGGGTCAAGTTCAATTAATTGTTCAAAGAGTAATTCAGCTTGGGTGAAACGTTTTTGCATTGTGTATAGTTTACCAAGTATTTCATATGCTTCTTCTTCTTCCGAGTTAAGTTCTATAGCTATTTGTAGATGACTCTCAGCCCTATTATTTTTCCCAAGTCTGCGATAAGCTTCTGCGATCGACAGGTGTATTGTTGAAGCATTTGGATCTAAGTCAAGTGCCTCTTGGAATTCAAGAATTGCTAATGCGTAATTCCCTTGACTTACAAGAAATTCTGCTTGCATGAAGTGGTGGAGAGCTAATTCTTGGTCGCTTTCAAGATCCTTCCCAATTAAAAACCGAGAACAGATAAACATCCAAAAAAGGAGTAAATACAATTTTTTCATTATTTATCCAATTTTCCATTTTCAGAGTTAAATAGCAAAATATTATTTCCACCTTGCTTTTTGACTTTATACATTGCTTGATCTGCTAAATCAATTAGCTGATCTACTGACTTATTCTGTGTGGGAAATTCCGACATTCCTGCACTTATTGTCATTTTAACATCTTGATTATCCATTGAAAATAAATAATCGGATATATTCTGAACTATCCGTTTCCCAACAGGCATCGCATTCTTTGCCGTTGTATTTATAAGAATAACCACAAATTCCTCACCTCCATACCTAGCAACTAAATCAATTACACGAACATTCTCTTTAAGAATGCCAGATACAGTTTTAATTACATAGTCTCCATATGGATGTCCAAGCGTGTCATTTACACGCTTAAACTTATCTAAATCAAACATTATCACCGTCATATATTGTTGAAAGCGCTCTGCTCTTAGTATTTCTTCGTTAAACCTTTCTTTGAAAGTTTGATGGTTTAATAAACTAGATAGTCCGTCATGAGTAGCATCCTGATATATTTTGTCATATTCTCTGATCCAGTATAAAGCCATACCTATAACATTACCTATTAAAATGAGATATTCCTCATCCTGTTTATTAAAGGCATTAGAGTTGATCCTTTCTAAAATGATTGATCCGATACTTTCTCCTGCGATTATAATTGGAACCCCAAGAATGGCTCCAAATAAAAGATCTTCATTTGCGCCTGTAGTGAAGCGACCAAAATTAGGATAATCTTGTTTGCAATTTGTAGAGTTTATTACTTTCCCGTTAACAATAGGTAAACCATGGATTGTCCCATTTACATTAAATTTATTTCCAACTTTTACTTCAGTATTAAATCCTTCTGTCAACTTAACAATACAATTTTGTCCTGCACCAAATTTTGTTGAAATTGTTAGCGAGTCAAATTTAAAAAATATTTTAATTAAATTTTTAAAATGATCTAGTGCCTCTGATTCCTGAGACTTGAAACTTAATTCTGATAATAAATCTAAAACGCGCTGTCTACCATTAAGGCTGTTAATTTGGGAATCTAAAAAATCTAAATTTTTAAGCCCATATGAAACCAGGTGACCTAATTCTCCCAATACAGTTTTATCTTTATCTGTAATATCACTAAAATGATTAATTCTCGTCATAACGAAACCAATGGTGCCGCCTGAGTAATTTATCCTACTTCCTAATACGCACTCACTCCCGCGCCATGTTTTATTGCCAAATAACTCTTCCCATGCTGCTTGGTAATCTTTTTGATTAAAGGATGTTTTCCCGTTCTCTTTAAGAAGTTTAACAATTATTTCGTTGTCTGGATTAATAATTTTAGGAAAATCTAAATCTTGATCAAGTTGAATTCCGAAAATTTTTGAACTAGGATTAATTAAATATACACAGGTTTCGAAATCAGAATTAATTGCCTTTACTGTTGAAAATATAAGTTTTTGGAGCTCAATAAATAAATTCTCAGAAATAGATGTTTTATTATCTGGAGTTTGATCTTTACTTTTTATATCCGGCACCTCCTTTTCATTTCTTTTCCAACCCTTATTATCTAGGGTTTTATTATAAAAAATCAAAAGAAGAATTACTCCAGCTAGAGTTGAGTAACGCAATATACTTCCAACTGCGTTATTATTTTCAGATACTAGTGCAAAAATAAAAACTATTATACAAAACAGTAAAAGAGCTTTTGTAAAATTAGGCTGGTTTTGATAATCAGACATAAGTTGTTTTTCCCGTCGGCAAAATTAAGATATTTGGACGGGTATTAAAACCGGTTTAAAAAAAATTAATCATTGACAAATTCTATTTTTTGCAAAACCTTTCTTTTTTGGTTTTGTCTAGTTAGTACGTCAATACTATCTAGATTTGATTCTGAAACTACTGGTATTGAATTTTCTTGTTTTGATAAAGGTGTTTTCGGTGGAGTTAGAGATTCATTTGAGAAATATTTTCTTGCTGAAGAGTCATTTTCTACATTGTTGTTAAGTAACTGAATCGTTGTAAAAATTAAAAAAATTGATAGCCCCGTTAAGGTCAAAGATTGATTAAAGGTGAAACCAAAATAAGTTCTCTTATCATTGCCTTCTATCAAGCGTTTTTGATTATTTGTTTTCATCAACTTTGATTTTAGCCTTTGATTGAAATTATTATTAACACTAAGCTGAGGGATACTATTTACCTTCTCTATATTTGACCTTATTTCATTAATTAATGATTGAGCCTCAGGATTCTCATTTAAATACTGCTCAACTTCTTTTCTTTTTAATAGGGGAAGATTATTCTCAATATAATCTGAAATTAAATCTTCAAATTCATAACGATTCATTAAATATAAATACTCCTTTTTATTTTAAATCCTTTAATTCTATTTGCAATTGCAAGCGTGCTCTATTTATCCTGGATTTTACTGTACCAAGCGGGACATCAATTATAAGACTAATCTCATCATAAGATAAGTTCTGCATATCACGTAATACAATGACTTCCTTATAAGGTTCTTGTAGTTGATTAATAGCTTTTTGGATTCGTCTGCCCAAATACTCATTCTCAAGTTCTTGAGAAGCGTCTGGTTGTGAAGATGGTGATTCATAATCATAGTCGTGTTTAGATATTTGACTAAATACAGATGTTTTCCTCCGAATTTTTTTTCTTAATTCTGTATTTGCTAAATTCCGCGCAATTGTATAAATCCAAGTTGAAAATTTTGCTATTTTCTTGTAATAATGTTTTTTCTCATACAAGCGTAAAAAAGTATCTTGGATAACGTCCTCTGAAATGTCTGAATCTCCCAAAATTTGAAAAACAAAATTAAGTAACCTGTTCCTATAGCGATTTACTAATTCTATATAAGCTAATTCATCGCCAGATTGAAATTCTGCGATTAACTGTTCATCACTGTAAACAAAATTTCTATTTTTTTTAATTTTTGTTAATGACACCATTGATAAATTGTAAAAGTTCTGTCTCATGTGAGCAAAATGACGTTTTCTGTTTTTTATCAATATCTCCCAAATATTTAAGTGCGTATGCTATTTGATTTTTGTTGTAAAGCTTTGCAAATCTTGGAATCTGCCTTTTTATTGAAGGCGGTATAGGTACATAACGATTGAAATTATTAAAAGTTCCATTATTAATTTTATAAAACAAAATTTCTTGGAATAAGGAAGTTAATGGATAGAGGATTGATATGAAATTATCATTCATTGTAATCATAATCTTTCCAATTGAAATAGATTTTTTTAGATCACATTCACCTATTGCAGAGAGGAACTCCCAACGCTGTCTTTGTCTATTTAAATCGGAGAATTGATTTAGATCATCAATGGTAATTTCATTTTTATTGTTCAACCATATAGATATTTTTTCAATTTCATTTTTTAAATGAAAAACGGAATCACCTGCTATTTCAACCATAAAATCAACCACATCATTCTTGACTATCTTTTTTTCAATCTTAAAAAAATAAATTGCCCATTTTTTCATTTCATTTTCAAACGGAGAAGAAACAAAAATTGGTTCCAAGATATTTTGTAGTTTTTTGGAGATATATGATCGATCTGAAAAATCATCAATAATTAAAATGAGCATGTTCGTTTGTAATGGTGATTTACAGTAAAGAATTAAATCTTTAGCCGAATTCCCCTTCAATTTATTTGGATTTTTGATAATAAATAATTTCTGGGTATGAAATAAGTCGATCGTAGAAATTTTATCAATTATTTCATTACCAGTTAGCTCGTCGGTTGATAACCAGGTCTTATTAAACTCATTTTTGGTAAAAAATTTTTTAGCAAGCTTTTCAATAAAAAAGGTTTGCAAAAACTGATCATCCCCTCTGAGCAAATATACTGATTCTAATGTGCCGAATTTTATTTTTCTTATAGCATCTTTTATTGTCATAAATAATTATGACCTTTTATAATATTTACTTACAAGGAAAACAGCTAAAGAGGATAGAAAGAAGCTTGATAGCCTTTCTGTTAATACCTGTCTCAATTCAGAAAAATTGGCCCAAATTATAGTTGTTAAAAAACCTACGAACAAACCTGCAATTACTCCCTCTCGAGTAGTCTTTTTCCACCAGAGTGTCATAACTAATGCTGGACCAAATGCAGATCCTAATCCACTCCATGCATAACTTACCACCCCAAATATTGTCTTACTTGTAATTTGTGAAAAAATAGCGATTCCGTAGGCTATTAAACCTAATAGCATTGTAATAATTCTGCTATTTGTAACTTCATTTAGATCTTTTTTTATTTTTGAAAATTTTAAACCCATATCCTCGCTTACTGCAGATGTAGAAACTAACAATTGAGAATCAGCTGTTGACATCATTGCTGCCACGGCTCCAGAAATAAATAATCCAGCTAAAATTGGATGCAGGAGTTTTTTTGCTAAAAGCGGCATTGCCTGCTCTGGATCAACATTTTGGAAAAACATCGGTCCGAAATCTGGATGTGAAACTGCGATTAATCCTATTGAGAATGCCCCAATAACCGATGGTATAGCCATAAGAATAGCTATTTTTCTGGAAAAATTTATATCGCTTGCATTTTTTATTGCCATGTACCTAATCAATAAATGAGGTTGACCCAAATAACCCAGCCCCCAACTTAATCCATTCAAGGCCACCATTAAGGCAATAAAACCAATCTCTCCTTTAAAAAAAGAAGAATTTCCATTTTGAAAAACTAATTCTGCACTTTTTAAACTTTCAAAAATATTCTTTTCAAAATTTGAAAGCTCAATAAATCCAACAACTGGAACAATAACTAGTGTACCAATCATAAGGATACCTTGAAAAAAATCCGTCCAAGCAACAGCAAAAAAACCCCCTAATAAAGTATAAAATATTATAACAGCCGCACCAATTGTAATTCCTGAAATTGGATCTAAGTTGAAGAGAGAGTTCAAAATTTTTCCTGATGCATGAAATTGAGCAGAAACATAGAAAGTATAGAAAAAAGATATAATTATCGATGAGAATAGACGAATGATTCCTGTTGAATCATTATATTTCTTATGTAAAAAGTCAGGTATTGTAAGGACATTGTATTTTTCCGTTTGTATACGCAATTTTTCAGCAATTAAAAACCAAGATGCAATAATTCCTAAAATTAAACCAATTACTGTCCAGAATTCCCCCAACCCAATAAGGATTGCAGCTCCTGGGAAAGCTAGAAACATCCAAGCAGACTCTCCTGAAGCTCTTTCGGAAAAGGCAGTAATCCAAGGTCCAAGTCTTCTACCAGCAAGTAAATAATCTTCTTGAGTTTTGTTAAATTTGAAAGTTCTTAAACCAACAAGTAGCAAAAAGAATAAATATCCTATGAAAATTATTGTAATGAGATCCATTTTATAAAACCAATGTCAAAAGACCAATTAAAAAACAATATATACCAAAGTAGTAGAATTTACCGCTCTCCAGCCATCGGATTAACCATGAAAGCGATAATAAACCCACTACAAATGCACTTAAAAAAGCTATAACCGAACTTGAAACTGGAATTTGGGAATTACCAGTTACATCAAAAAAGGTTAAAATTCCTGCTCCAAATATAACTGGGATTGCTAATAAAAATGAGAATCTAGAGGCCTCCTTTGGTTGTAGACCTAAAAATAATGCTACGCTAATTGTGATACCAGATCTTGATATACCAGGAATGATTGCAATAGCTTGAGCACACCCTATCATAAAGTATAAAAAAAGAGTTTGATTCTTAACTCGCTTTTTTTTTACAAATGAAGAAAGACACAAAACTATTCCAGTCACAATAAGTGCAATTCCAACAGAAATAACATTTTCAAATAGCGGAGAAATCATATCTTTTAGCATCAGACCACAAAAAGCTGCAGGAACTGAAGCGATAATAAGACAAATCAAATAAAACTGAGTATTTTTTTTTTGTATTGAAAATAATAACGATTGAATATCCTTACGATAAATAATAATTATACTGATAAGTGTTCCCATGTGTACCAAAACTTCTAATTCATTACCAATTTGCTTTACCCCAATTATTTCTTGAGCTAGAATTAAGTGGCCGGAACTGCTGATTGGTAAAAACTCTGTTAAGCCTTGGATTATACCAAGAAAAAGTGCTTCAAAATTTGTTATCATGACCAGTTGCTCATTTATTTATTAACCAATCCAATTAGAGCTAACATCCTTCTTGCATGTAAGCCCTCTCGTCTATAAGAGTAAAATCTATCCTCCAAACAACAGGTGCAATCGCCAACAGATACAATGTTTTCAGATTTTGCGCCTAGACCGAGCAACTGATTTATTGCCCAGCTTTGTAAATCCACTGAAAATTGCGACCTATTTATTTTTTGATAAAACTCTGAATCAATTTGTTTAATTACATCCTCTTTAACAACGAAACAGCAAGAATGAATGGATGGACCAATAACAATATTAAAATCAGATATAGACCAATTGTTTTTTAAAAAAAAAAATTCTACACTTTTAATTATGCCATTTGCCAAACCCCTCCAACCAGCATGCACAAGTCCAATTTTATCACTTGAAGTATGGGCAAAGTAAATAGGAAGACAATCTGCAACTTGAAGTGTACACACCAGTTCTTTTTTTGAAGTAAAAACTCCATCAATATTATCAAAATATCCCGGTTCTTTAATCAAGTCCACATTTACAGAATGGGTCTGATTTGGCACTATGAGTTTTAATGGGTTAAAATTAGCTAGCTTTGCAAACTTTGTCCTGGACAGCGTTTCCTCATTTGTTTCTGTCAAAATTGAAAAAAGCGCTTTTATTTTATTATTTTTGAAATTTTTTGAGTAATCCAACCAAGACATTATAAAAATTATGGCAGGGTAACTCTAAGAGAGTCACCACGGTAAGTTCCTAAAGAGTTGATTTTTTTTGATTTATATTCCAGAACCTCGGCTATTTGATTAATGTTTTTATTAACCCCGCCAAAACTAATCGAACTATTCTGTCCATGAAACAAACCATTATTTCTTAAGTTTTGCAAAAATGATCTTTTAGAACCAAACGATTTTTCACTGATTAAGTTAATGAAATCTCCATGATCATATCCAAGAGCATGGAAATTACTGTACATCAGAACATCATCTGGTATATTTGAATATCTTACATCACTTATTATTTGTAAGCCTTGAATATGAGGTCCTATCACAGCTTGGTTTAAAATATCAATATCAATCCAATTTTCATTACCAATGATATTTAAAGATAAATTGTACATAGGAATTTGAGTACCTACATAAGTCAACTCTTCTGGAAGAATCGGTAAATAAAGGGCCTGAATTGTATTTAAAACTACTTTAGAAGAATCTTTTTTTGACATTCTATTTTCTTGATTTAGATCAGGGAAATTAAAAAAATCATCAACGTCTACATCAAAAAGCCCCTCGAGACTATCAATAGACATACCCATTGCTCTATCTGAAGGGTTTTTTTCAGGCATCAGAGACCATGCTTTTTTTCTAATTGATTTGAATTGCCTCGATATATTTTCAGGTTTCCCATAATACCACTCAATTACAACTGGTTCTATGCCTAACTGGTTCAACTCACTTATAAAAAATTTAGTTTTCCTAACTGATTTTATATCAGTGGGTGAAAGAATGCCAATTCTTCTAAACTTTCGTTCATTTACTAAAATCTGTGCAATCCTTTTTGAAATGATTTTATCAGATGGGGTCAAAAAGAACACATTTTGAGTTATATCTGCTATTTCAGCCAAATCCGTTTTGGGTACTAAAATCGGTAAGGTTCTTGATAGACCACTTGCAATTAAAATATGAGTATCTGATATTGGTCCTAAGATTGCTGCAATATTTTTATTTTGAATAATATCTCTAATTATTTTAAATGACTTTACATCATTACCCTCTGTATTGTAAACCAAAAATCTCGAAGATAATAAACCATAATTTTGATCTACAAATTCAGATAATCCAAATAAGTAGGAAAGACTTTTTTGATTATCTAATCCAGTTATAGGTAATGCAACTGCAATCGTAGTTTGGTTACGTATTTCTCCATCCAAAGATGATTTTAGTGATTCGAACAAATACCTAAACTTACCCTCATAGTCACCAACTTCCCGTCCTCTCAATGCTAGTTCTAAATCGTAGCGATTTCCGCTTTTCCACGCTCCATATGCACGGGCAAGATTTAAAATATCTTTATTCTCTTCATCTTTTTCCTTAAATAACAGACCTTCCAAAACATGCGGATTTATATCATTAGCTAAGCATTTAATTATCCGTTCTCTAATACCATTTTTATGCACATTATCTGTTACTGTGGAAAAAGCACTCAAGTAACTCTCAAACGCAGAAGAGACTTGATTTTGGGATAATAAAATATCCCCCATCATTGTTAGAACATGCTCCTCATAAGGACTATTGGGGTAGTTGAATAAATAAGATTTGCATGATCTGTATGATTTTTCTAGCTCCCTTTGGCGGTATTGACATTTAGCTATCATCAACTGTGAAACAGGATCAATGTAGTCTCTCTGAGTTGTTAAAATTGAATGAAAGTTTTCCTCAGCAAGTTGAAATCTAGAGGCTTTATAGTGCCCTAAAGCTAACTGAAATTGAGATCTGTAGTCTAAGGTATCTTGGCCACCACTTAAAGAGAAAGAAATATTATGAAGCAGTATTAGATAAAAAAAACGTAAGGGTTTAAAATTAAAAAACAAATCACAGCCATTATATTTTGTTATACATTTGACCAAATTTTATCTAAAATTTTCCCTTCTAAATCAAGAGAATATCCTCTCTCGGAAAGCAAATCATCTTTCGTAATATCATATTTTTTACCTAAATCAATTGTCCTCTTTACTAATTGATTATCATTTTTATAATCTAAAATTTTGTTCATTGATGAAATAAATTTTTTATGGTCAGAATTCAAAATATTTTTGGAGATAGCTTTTGTCTCTTTCGATTTTAAAAATGCCGTTAGAAAATTATTCTCATAATCCTCAGACCATTTTTTTACTCCAGGCATGGCTTTTAAAGTACCGTTGTCATTTTGTATTGTTATTAAATCATTGATAGCAAATATGAAAGCATAATCAATTAAAAAACTCCTGCAAAATTTAATTTGTGAGTCGGTGTATCCTTCCTCAAGCCAATTCTCTTCTCCTAAAATGTAAATGATTTTTTTCATAATCATTTTTTGTCTTTCAACATATCTATAATTATCTTTATCTATTATCAAATTTGAGATATGTTTTTTAAATTTATCATTAGTGATTTTTTCTGACATTAGTTTTCCTAGTCATTTAATATTAATCAATTTAAACCAATTGTCAAAGATACATAAAGAAGACCATAAACTCCACACCCAAAACTTTTTTAAATTCTTTTTAGTTGTAAAAATGTTTAAAAATAGTTTTCGATACAACTCGATCTTTTAGTGTCCCTGATTGTCTTTTTAAAAACTTGTTAGACTCTTTAAGGTTATTTTTACTATCATACATATATAATATTCGGTAATAATTGTCTTCGATTTCTATTAAGTTATCATTTTTATCATAAAAAAATGAGATGTGGACCTTCCTGAAGTATTTATTATCCGCTATGTACTCTAAATATTCCTCATTTATTTTTTTACCATAATCATCGTAAAAATAGTTTATTGTTTTTTTAGTATTACCCCTATGGATGCTCGAAAGTAAAAGTTCTCCATCTTTATCGTAATTATTTGAAATTTTTTTAATTATTAATCCGCTAGGATCCTTTATAATTTGCTCAAGCAATTTGCCATATTCATTATATTTTAACGTTTGTTTTTGAATAACCAGATCTCGATCGTTCAGCACTAGAAGTTCTAACTTTTTTCTATCAGGACTAAAGATATAATTAAATCTTCTATATGCCTGTTTCTGTAGTTTTCCTGAAGAATTATAATATTTAAATGACTCCTCCATTATAGACCCCCGAATATCGTAAAAAACCACATGTGTTGAAACTAAGATAAATTTATCTAAACCGTTTTCTTTAGCAACTAAAAATTCACTGGTTTCCTTAGATATAATTTTATTTTTTGAAATGTTTTTTTTAACTTTACTTGAATCTAAAGTTTGTATGTTTTTTAAATCCACTCTTTCCCTAGATATTTCTCGTTCTGACCACTCAACCCAATTACCTTGTTTTTTACCCTCGATTACCATTCCAACTGGTATATTTAATTTATTTTTTAACTGGAAAACAAATCCATTTACTTTCTCATCACTATAATTAGTGTAATAAACCCCATTTTTTTGGACGATATCTTTAATATTGTACTCTTTTGTTTGAGAAAAGGTAATTGAAACTAGAATTACGATTCTTAAAAAATTATGTCCAATTTTATACATTATAAATATTCAATTACTTAATCTTTAGTTTCAATGCCGTTTTCATAGGTTCTCTCACTAATTTTTTTCCCATGCACATCCCATCTGTAAATAATACCACTTCCATTATAAAATTTTCCAGTTTCTAATCTTTGTCCATTTTTATACCACTTGTAGGAAAACCCATCAAGTTGTCCATCTTTGTAATGTTGTTCAGATTTTTTTTGTCCATTATCAAACCACTCAGTAACCCATCCATTCTCTTTACTAATATTTTCTATTGTATCTGCAATAAAATTACCATGATAATTAATTTGCCCTTTTTCATTCCAGATCATAACAGATCCATTGGATAAATCAGATAAATAATTTATTTCACTCTTTATATTTCCATTTTCATACCATACTTTCCAAAGACCATTCTTAGTTCCATTAAAAAAAAAATTTTCGAGTTTCTTTTGACCATTTTCATACCACTCTAAAACCTCTTCAACTTCTCCGAAGTTATTAAAATTTTTCGATATGGCTTTATTCCCGTTTTCATAAAAATCGATTTCTTTAATTTTAAAAGAGCTATTTTTTGTTAATTTTATATACTGTATCTTTCTTAAAAGGCCCGATTCATCTCTGATAATTTCATGTAAAGTATCTTGACTATAGACCTTAATTATTAAAATCAATAAAATTACTAATGAATGACTTTTCTTCATTTATTTTAATAATTTTTGCAAAATTAACGCAGGTTAATCCAAATATTATTATAGGTATTTTTTTACATTGAAATAAATTAAAAATAATAACATCAACATAAATTTCATTGTTTATTGCTACAGCCAATCCAATTAAGTTTTTTCAAACAATCACATTGGTTACCATGTTTATCCCAGCAAATTTGGTCAACACTTCCTTTAAAAGTATCAGCATTCCTCTCTGCACTTTTCACACCATTTTCATACCAGTATGTAGTTTTTTTTTCTGTTCCAATTAGTGATGTCTCTTGCATAATTTGACCATTTTGATACCAATATGTCCATGTCTCATCCATTATACCTTCAATATAATTTCCCTCAGCTTTTTTTTTATTATTCTTATACCAATAAACCCATAAACCATATTTTTTTCCAAAACTATAATTACCCTCTTGTTCTTTACCACCTTTGTAAAACCATTTGGTAAGGAGGCCATGATATTCACCATCTACTATCATAGCTTTTAATTTATTACTACCATCAGCATAAAGATCATCAACATAAAAATAATCAACTTGAGTACCGTTTTTAAACATTTTTTCTGATTCTTTTAGACCTTTATCTGACCATTCTGTTAATATTCCATGCAACTTACCTTTTTCAATATGTCCTTGTTGAAATTTATTTCCGCTTTTATACCATCTAATAAACAGACCTTGTTGTTTTCCGTTATTATATGAACCTTGTTGTTTAATTTTACCATTATAGTACCACCAACTCCATTCGCCGTTCTTTTTGCCGTTTTCAAACCTTTCCTGTTTCATTTTTTTTCCATTACTATACCACTCAGTCCATAGACCATCTTTAATTCCACCAACGTATTCTCCTTTTATCTTTATTTCTCCATTATAATAATTACCATACACAATGCCAGTGTATGGTGCGTCTGATAATGGAGTGTATTTGTAATTATTTTTATCAATTAAGTGTCTAATGTTCCAATCTGATTGGGCATTAAGAAGTATAATTAAAAAACATGGTATAGATATAATATTAATTTTCATCTAGGTCTTTTCTCATCTTAGAAATCACATCTTCAAGTTCGGATAAATTTGTCCATTTATTGCCTTCTCCCATTGCAATAATTATCTTCTTTATAAAATTTTTGTAATCATCATTTTTTCCGTTGCAAAGATTTTCTATAATTTTTTCTGTAATTTTTTCTTTATCCATTATATTTAGTTCATATCATCTTGATAAATTAGGATTATCTAGCCATTCGCATTCAGAGACAAAACGTAATAAATCCAAATTAAAAAAAATAAGGTTCCAGATTTCTGCTCATCAATGAATCAAATCATTAAAAAATAAACTATATACTCTCTCGTTTTTCCCTGAGTAATAATGATCTTTTAATGTTGTTTCGTGGTCAAAGCCAATATTCTGATAAAAATTTTGGGCTACTAAATTCTCTTCATGGGTCAGAATATATAATTTTCTTATATGAGCACCACGATCCTTATACCATTTTTTTGCATCATCAATAAGCCATTTTACTAATTTTTTCCCTATACCTCTTCCTCTGGATCCTGAAATAACACAAATGCGATCTAACTCAAACAATCCATGTTTGGGTAGACCATGCATAATCCAAGTTACCAAACCTATTATTTTATTTTTCTCTAAAGCTACAATATAATTATAATCTTTGGTTAATTCTGATTCCAGCGCATGTTTTGCTTCATTTGAATTATCCATATTATAAAAATCTAATAAAACACTAACTATTTGGTCCAAGTCTGAGGAAATTGCCTTTCTAATTTTGATATTATTATCCATTAACTATTCCCATTCAATTGTGCCAGGTGGTTTTGATGTTATATCATAAACGACTCGATTAATTCCATTAACATAATTTACTATTCGATTTGAAACCTTGGCTAAGGTCGATCCGGGCATATGAAACCAATCTGCAGTCATTCCATCGGTACTTGTGACGGCCCTAAGCGAAAGCAAGTTATCATAGGTCCTTTGATCTCCCATTACTCCAACGGTTTTAACTGGAATTAGAACAGAAAATGCTTGCCATATTTTATCGTACAGATCATCTTCGATTAGAATATCAAGGTAAATCTTATCTGCTTCTTTGAGCATGCTTAAACGTTCTTCATTTACTTCACCAATTATTCTTATACCTAAACCAGGCCCTGGAAAGGGATGGCGTTCTATTAATCTTTTTGGTAAACCCAGTTCTCTACCAACTTGTCTGACCTCATCTTTAAATAACGATTTTAATGGTTCAATTAATAAAAAGTTCATTTTTTCTGGGAGACCACCTACATTATGATGGCTTTTGATCACATGAGCTGATTTATCTTTATTTACCCCACTTTCAATTATATCAGGATAAAGTGTCCCTTGAGCCAAAAATTCTATTTCTCCAAATTGTTTTGAAATTCGTTCAAAAGCATAAATAAACTGATTACCTATGGTTTTCCTTTTTTCTTCAGGTTCGGTAACACCTTGTAAAGTAGATAAAAATGTTTGTGATTCGTCAAATAGATTTATATTTATTCCAAGACCTTTTCCCAATAAATGGATACAACTCTCTGCCTCATCCATTCTCATCATCCCATGGTCAATTAAAATAGCAATCGAATTCTTCCCAATTGCTTTATTTAATAATGCCGCAACTACGCTTGAATCAACGCCTCCACTAACACCAACAATAACTTTTTTACTTCCTACTTTTTTTCTAATCAGTTCAACTTGATTATTAATAAAATTTCCAGGTGTCCATGATTTTTGACAATTAGCAATTTTAAATAAAAAATTAGATAATATTTTCCCACCTTCCAGAGTATGGTAAACCTCTGGATGAAATTGAGTTGCAACTAAATTTTGATTTTCATTTCCAATAGCAGCAACAATACCATTAGTAGACTTAGCTAAAACTTGCCAACCTTCAGGGATTTTGACAACTTGGTCTCCATGACTCATCCAAACTTTAGAAGGATTAGAAATATCGAAAAAAATCCCAGAACTATTTTGTATATCTATTTTTGCAAAACCAAATTCACCTTCTCTTTTTGAGACTACACTCCCTCCGTAATGATGGGATAATAAATGAAGTCCATAACAAATTCCCAGAGTTGGTAGATTACTTTCTAGTATTAATCTGTCAAATTTTGGCGCGTTTTCCTTATAAACACTGCTTGGTCCTCCTGATAAAATAATTGCATTTGGCTCTAATTTTGCAATTTCTTCAAAGGGTGTTCTAGCACTATGAATTTCTGAGAAAACAAATTGTTCTCTTACCCTTCGTGCAATTAATTGGGTATATTGAGACCCAAAATCTATAATTGCAACTCCTCCCTTATTTAAACTGCTCATCAATAAACCTATTTTTTAATTCAACTAGATAGGATTCATTTGTAACTTTAAAATGTATAGGGCTAATGCTAACATAATTTTCCGAAACAGCTTTTCCATCTTGATCTGTTGATTTATCCTCATCATAAACTTTACCTTTTATCCAATAATATTTCCGGTTTTGAGGATCAACTCTTTCTATATATTCATCCTTAAAATACTGATTACCTTGACGAGTAAACTTAAAACCTAAAATTTCCTCTTGTTTGCAATATGGTATATTTACATTTAAAAGAGTACCTTTAGGAATACCATTATTAATAACATTGCAGACAATTTTTTTTGCTGATTTTTTTGAGACATCAAAATAATCAGTCTTATCTGATGCTAAACTTATCGCAACAGAGGGAATACCAAAATTCGCACCTTCAGCGGCCGCGGATACTGTACCAGAATAAATTATGTTTGTTCCCATATTTCCACCTCGGTTGATACCCGAGATTACAATATCTGGTAGTTTTTTTTTAAATAACGACTTGACAGAGAGCTTTACACAATCAGCAGGGGTCCCAGAAACCGCGTAACCTTCAAAACCCTCAGATCTATTTATTTTTTTCACGCGAAGAGGTGACCCAATAGTGATTGCGTGACTAATAGAGCTTCTTTCTTGATCTGGCGCAACTACAATTGGGTTTCCAATTTCTTTCATCGATTTCCATAATGCAAAAATGCCTGCCGAATAGATTCCATCATCATTTGTGATAAGTATAGTTGGAGATTTCATGATAATAATTTTATCAAATTAGATATTTTTTTTTTCATTTCGTTCCTATGTACAATATGATCGATAAATCCCTTGTCTAAAAGAAATTCAGAGCGCTGAAAACCTTTTGGGAGATCTTGGCCAATGGTTTGTTTAATCACTCTTGGACCTGCAAAGCCAATTAAAGCACCAGGCTCAGCAAGAATGATATCTCCCTGCATCCCAAAACTTGCGGTAACACCTCCAGTAGTTGGGTCAGTTAAGATAGATATAAAAAGTCCGCCTTGTTTAGAAAATTTAGCTAATACTGTGCTTGTTTTTGCTAATTGCATTAAAGAAATTGCTCCCTCTTGCATTCTGGCTCCTCCAGAAGCGCAAATTACAATGAAGGGTATTTTCTCTTCTCCTGCATTTTTAATTGCTCTTGCAACAGACTCACCAACTACAGAGCCCATACTCCCTCCAATGAAACTAAAATTCATAATACCTAAAATAACTTTTTGGTTATCTATTGCCCCTTTGAAAATTTTTATTGCGTCCTTTTCTCCTGTTTTTAAATGTGCTTCTACGATTTGATCACTGTATTTTTTCACAGCCTCAAAGTCAAGAAAATCTGTAGGCATTAAATTTTCATACAATCTTTGGAAGGTTCCTTCATCAAGAAGTAAGTCGACATAAGTATTGACTTTCACCCGAAAATGATGCTGACAATGATGACAAACGGAAAGATTTTTCTCCATTTCTGGACGATATAGAACCTCACTGCAGGATGGACATTTTTCCCATAGACCGTCAGGAATAGTCTTCTTTCCCCTATTTTTAATATTTTTATCTTTTCGTTGAAACCAAGACATTTTTGTAATTTATTTTTTTTTCCATAGTTATTGCATTCTTACCATCTTTGTAGTAATTCTTCCTAGTATTGATTGAATCAAATTCAAGTTTCTTATAAAGGTTTATTGCAATGTAGTTATTCTCTTTAACTTCTAAAATTATTTTTACGGGGTTCGTAAAATTTTTCAAAAATTTTTTTAGTAACATCTTACTCAACCCTAGGGATTGAAATTTTATATCAATTGCTAAGTTTAGAATATGTACCTCATCAAGAAATACATGGGATATTAAATAACCAACAATTTCATTACAATGCAGAATAACCATATTTCGAGAACAAGAAAATAACTCTAATTCTTTAGCAAGCATATTTTCAGACCATGCTTCATCTTTGAAAACACTTTGTTCAATTTTCAAAATATCGGGCAAGTCTGAAAGTTTCGCGTATCTTGTAGTCACAATTATTTTATTTTGAATGGCGCTATGTAATTAGGTTCCAATGTAAATGGATTATTTACAATTAATTCGTTAAATCTTTTTGAACCTAATATCCCTATCTCTTTTGCGGAGGGAATTGCTTTAAATATTTTCAATTCGTCTGGAATCCATTTATCACACATCCAATGAAATGACTTAGTTTTATCCTTAATATAACCACTACCATCCCTCATATTAATCATTTTTGGTTTTAACATACTTATTGGAATTTGATCATTCCAACGAAATTTTTGGTAAAATGCGTTTTCCCCATGAGAAAAGAATAATCCATGTATAGGCTTAGTATGCTTAAAATTAAAAGCCATTGCATCAAACGAAGGGACCGGTATAATTGGGAGCTTATTAGCATATGCAAATCCCTTTGCAAAGCCTAAACCAATTCTAAGACCTGTAAATGACCCTGGCCCAATACTTACTGCTACTGCGTCAATTGCATCTTTTTTAATATGGGTGTTACTTAAAACCGAGCTTACAAAAGATGGTAATAACTCAGCATGTTTTCTTGGTACGCATTCTTCTTTTAATGCAAGACATGTATTTCCCTGAATTAACGCTGAGCCGCATATTTTTGTTGAGGTCTCTATTGATAGAATAACTTTATCATGCATCAAAATCTATCCCTTGAACAGTTATTTCTCTATGATTAGATGAAATCTCAGATCTTTTGAAGTAAATTTTTATTATATCTTCTAACAGTACCTTTTCGATAATGTTTGCCCATTCAATAAGTGTAACTGCATTTTCAGGAAGCAAGAACCTCTCCCCGCCAATATTTAAAAAATCGATTTCATCTCTTAATCTGTAACAATCAATATGATATAAATTATGAGGATTGCCTTGGTATTCAGAAACTAATTTAAATGTTGGGGACCCAACATTTTCACTTATACCCAAAACTGCGGCAAAACCTTTTGCAAAAGTAGTTTTCCCCGTACCAAGATCACCGATTAGAGCTATTACTTTACCTACTGGTGTAATTTTAGCAATCTTAGAAGCAAATTTTAATGTATCTTGCGCATTTATTGAATTCTTTATCATTTATCAAGTTCTTGGTTTCATAACTGCGACTGGAACCATAATCTCTTCCATACTTATTCCACCATGTTGAAAAGAATTCTTAAACTTAGTTGAATATTTATTCGATTGGTTGGGATAGACAAAAAAATTATCATCTTTAGCAATTAGATAAGATGGTTGAGGGCCAAACGCTGGTAATCTAAAATCTGCAGGATTATCAATTATCAAAGCATTGCGCTTATTTGTATTTAAGTTTCTGCCAAATTTATATCTCACACCACTGGTCGCTCCCCGATCCGCAGCAACCATAGCCTCCTTATTCACCCTAATACTCCCATGGTCACTTGTCATGACTACTGTAAATTTGTTTTTGCTTAATGTTTTTAGGATATGAAGTAACCACGATTCTTCTAACCACGATTTTACTGCTTTTCTATATCCTTTTTCATCCTGAACTATTTCTTTTAATACTATCGTTTGAGAGCTACTATGAGCGAGAAGGTCAACAAAGTTCACAACAAGGGCAATAAGATCTTTTTTCAAGAGATTTAAAATATATTTTTCAAATTTTTTCCCTTCTTCAAAAGCCCAAATTTTATGATAGTGAGTGGTTAGGTGCTTTAGTTCTAACCTTTTTAAAAGATCACTTAAAAATTGTTTCTCCAGTTGGTTTAGGCCAGCTTCATGTTGCTCCATGATTTTTGCTTGTTCTGGATATCTTTTTACCATCTCATCAGGGAATAGACCACTAAATATTGCATTTCTTGAATAAGGAGTCGCAGAAGGTAAAAGGGATAATTTATAATCTACATCTATGTTAAACATAGATTCAAGAATTGGCATTAAAGATTTGAATTGATCATGCCTCATGCAATCTACAACTATAAAACAGACTTTCTCGCTTTTATCTAAAAGCGGTTTTACCGTTTTTTCTATTACATCAGTAGACATGACTGGACGTTCTTCAGACCAAATCCAATCACGATAATTAGATTCAATAAATACACTAAATTCCCTATTGCATGTTTGTATTTGCTCCTCAATTACCGATTCTAAACCAGTGTCAATATGCTGATCAAATTTTATTTGCCATCCTGATAACCGGTTGTACAAAGACCACCAATCATCTATATGTAAGAAGCCATTTAACATGGATTCAATCTCTTGGAAATCCTTCAAATATTCACTTGAAATTTTTTGCTCAGTTAAACGGCCACTCTCAAGAACCTGCTTACATGCCATAAAAATTTGACTTGGATTTACTGGCTTAATCAAAAATTGTTCTACACTTCCAGTCAAAGCTTCATCCATCAACCATTCATCTTCTGTTTTAGTTATCATTATTACTGGTATCGTAGCGTTAACTTTTTTTATTTGGTTGTGAGTTTCTAAACCATCCATACCAGGCATAGATTGATCAAGTAAAACTAAAACATAGGATTGTTTTTTTACCATTTCCACAGCATCTTTTCCATTTGTAGTTTTATGTATAATGTATCCTTTTTGCTCTAAAAAAAGGATGTGAGGTTTTAAATGATGGATCTCATCATCAACCCAAAGAATATGTCCGCGTATTTTATTCATTACTTTTTAAATTTAAGAATTAATATTTTCTCTTGCGATAATCCATGTGAATTATTTGGATATCATTTTCCATACCCCATCCCAATTATCTCCTGGAGGGTTTTGCTTAAAGATTTCACATCTATCTATAAAAATTTTTGATGGTGTTGTATTTCTTGATACAAAATAATGTTCTAGAGAATCTGATTCAGAGAATTTATCAATAGCCTCATCCCATTTTTGTTGAAAATATAAATCCATTCCGTGCTCGAATGACTTAATTAAATCGAGAGTCTTTTTATTAATATTTTCTTTCCTATCCACTAATTCATAAACTTTCTCTGGAATATTTCTCCCTTTTACTTTAGTAAAGTCAACAAATCTAAAAATATAATTATTTTTAGCGTTTTCGTAGATACGATTACCAACAAAGTTATAAATCCCATACTGTTTAGCCGATGATTCTAATCTAGCGGCAAGGTTTACTGTGTCTCCCATCATAGTGTAGTTCATTCGCATTTCAGAACCCATATTACCAGTTACCATTTTTCCACAATTTAGTCCAATTCTGTGCTGCATAGAATATACTATATCTGGCCAATCACCTTCTTTGAGCCATTTTTTACGAAGAAAGTCTAATTTCTCTTGCATCATTATTGCAGTTTCACATGCTTTTTCTTCTTGGTTTTCTACTGGGGCTGGTGCACCATAAAATGCAACAATAGCATCTCCAATATATTTATCAAGTGTGCCCTCATTTTCTAAAATTACTTCTGACATTGCCGTCAAATATTCATTCATCAACGCTACCATTTTCTGAGGCTCTAAAACTTCGGAGAAAGTAGAGAAATTTTGTATATCAGAAAAAAATGCGGTATGGTACCCCATCACGCCGCCTAATTGAGGAGCTTGTTTTTCTTCATACATTTTATCTAAAACTTTTGGTGCAATATAAGTTCCAAAAGTTTCTCTCAAAAATTTTTTATCTTCTTGCTCATGCAAGAATTGGTAAACTACATTTGCAGAATAAGTAATAATTATCCCGGCAATTGGGGCTACAATTGGCATAACATAACTTTCCCCTGGGTTTGGAATGGAAACCTGCAAAGAATCATAAAAATAATTATGTAAAACATTGGGGAGGATTGTTGATAATAAAGCTTTTGGCATCCATAAAAAATCATTAGCAAATAGTCCACATGCAAAACCATAATAAATAATACATTCCAAAATTATAATTCCCCCTGCCAAGATAGGATGAATTGTCACCTTTGTGATTAAAAAATATGTAAAGAAAGAAAGAAAAGCTATAAGAAAAATATGCTCTATTGGATAAACGGCCTTATCCGTTAGGAATTTAGTTGTCTTATTACCAAAAACACTTAGATAATTATTATGAAGCACTGTTTGTATGGCATTGGCATGAGTTTCCATTCCTGGTGTTAATTGACTTAAATCAAGATAGTTGTAAAATGGTGTAGATTTTACATCATGAAGAACTTCGACAGAGACCCCAAGTATTACTATTTTATTGTAGAAAGGGGACTTTGTAATATCAAAATTATCTCCAACACCCATAATATTAATCATTTCTTTACGTTCCGTATCATCTTCAATATCCAGAATCCAATCTGGAATTTCACCTGGAAGAAACTGACTCATCCAATCTATATCTTCAGTTAATTCAAAAGATTTTGTATCTAAAACTTGTGCAAGTGAGAAGCGAGGAAAAGTGCCCCATGGCTTAACTTCTTTATATCCAGGCATTCTATATCCTGAAGGAGGGCCATAATAATTGACCAGAAAATTATTTGATTTTCCATAAGATTTAATCTCCAGTGGGCCAAAGTTCCACACTCTATTTTTAGGATTATATTTTGGTATCGTATTATCGGAAATTTCAAGGAATTCTTTGACACATTTCATGCCTAAAGATAGATAGGCCTTCCCAGGTTCATGATCCATAAAACCTGCAACACTATATTGCCTTGAGAAACCATCAATATCAAGCATATCATTTATTAATCCTGTTGCTGGTTTAGATTCCATAATTTCAGGCACAGGATAAGCTATATATTGCGGTGGAATTCGTGATGGCTCTCTTACCATTTTTACATCCATCACCACTTTTGTTCCTTTATCTTGTGCTGATTTAATTGATTGAGATAAGATAATATCTCCATGACCTGGCAAATACTGTCGAAAATTATCTGGTAAATTATTGCTGACACTTCGCAAGTATTCTGATCTAGCGTCAGGAGAATCAAATTGTATATCGAATGCAATTACCTTAGCACCTGCCTTGCTTAGGTTATCTATAACTTTTGACCAAATATCACCCCGTGGGTAAGGCCAAGGTATTTTTTTCTCTTGAAGCAAACGCCAGGATTCATCATCAACTTCCACCAAAACTACATCTGTACCTAAGTTTATAATAGTTGAATCACTTGCTCTCCAGCCTGTTAAAGGTCCCCTCACTGAATGAAATCGATAATCATAAGTTTTTAACTCCAAGAAATCAAATAAACCAATCCAATGAAGGGCTATCGTTATCAAAGCAGCTAAAGTAGTAATTATAAGATTTATCGGATTATCTTTAATATATTTTCTTAGAAATCTTATCAAAATCGATATCCCAAAGTCATATAAAAACCAGAGTTATTGATTATTAAATTTTCTCCAGAATCATCAATCTTATTATTCCGGTCATTGTCTATCCCATCGCTTAAGTTACTCCTAGCATAATTCATTCTTATTGACATCTGTGAACTTAGGGTCAAATTTTTAATTATATCTACATCTCCCCCAAGTTTGAAACCAAACATCATAATTTTATTTTCACCTTTTTCACCATTAGTTAAATAATCCATTCCTCCTTTAATGCGTAATTTATTATCAAAATCAGGTAATAAACTTTCTAGCCAAGCAAGTGATAATATATTTGTTGACATCTGGTAATTTGCCGAAAATGTTGATGAAAACCAGTTGCTTTCTACTTTTAAAATATTGTTATCATTACCTATCACAGGTGTATACAGGGAGGTGGAATTAATTGAAAATGCAGTACTTAGAGATTTATCAAATCTAGTAGAGATAACAGCAGAGTATGACTTTGTATCAGATTTCTGGAAAAAATAACCAGGGTCGCGATATTCTGCCAATTTATCTTTATGAGTGATTGTATTTAAGTTAAATGCAATAGTACTTGATGAAGTGGCACCTAAACTAGGTATATTAATGGAAGCCATAGTATTTAATGCCTGTGAGTCTTCCCTGTTATCTTTTAAAACAGCACCATAATTTGTTGTAATAACACTATCTATCCCATTATTCTGATTTATAGACTGAAGATTCAGTATTAGGGATACTGCACCAGGACCTGGAACTAAGGTAGTATTGAAGCTTAATGTTTTTGTGCTCAATGGACTCACAACAGTTTCTGAGAGTTTATTATCTCGTGATTTATAGCCAAAAGAAAACATCAATCTTCTTCCTAGTGTAGAAACACGATCATTAATGATAAACTCTCTTATATTATTAGTTAAATAAGGATTTCCCAGACTTTTATATTCTGGACCAATTTGACGATACTCTATTAATAAATTATTAAAAGAATAACTACCTTTGACTTTAATATTAAATGCAGATGAAGGCATGTTTATTAAAGCCCTGATTTTATTTTTTTCGAAAGTAATTGGATCAAGTGGCACTAACGGAACCATGTGTTGTGGATTTATAGTAATAATACTCTCATAATCAGATGGATCTGGGAGACCATCTGAAATTGGTATGTTCAAAAGCGAATCATTGTCAAGAGAATCTAGAAGAACATCTGCCTCTTCCCAAGTCATGGGACCATCCCATATATTATTGTTAGTCCAACTCATGTTCCATGCCGCCTGAAAAAGTAATTTTCTATTATCAAGTGCTTTTTCAAAATCAAACCCTAGTACAATATTTTCAACTGGGGATCCATTAGCCCAGTTTTTTTCAGGTATAGATATTGAATCTCCCATCAGTGATATCAGCTGGCTAAATTGCGATAAAGAATATTCACCCGCATTAATTGAATCTAAAGTTGAATCAACTGCGAAGGTAACTGAACCTGGAACACTCCTCTGTATCTTCTCAAAGTCATCTTTCACTTTTAAAAAATGAAAACCAAAATCAAAAAAATTAAAAACATCTAATGATAGTCTTGTTGCCCAAATATTCTGAGGAAAAGTGTAACCATTTCTCGTTAAACTATATATACTGACAATATTGTCTCCCGAAGAATCAATCTTGGTGTCATTTTCAATTATTTTAAGTGCTCCATCTAATCTATTCTTGTATTGTATTTCTCGGTTAATCTCACCTTTTACGTATTGCACATTTACATAAGGAAGATCAAGGTTTATATGTTGACCACGAACTCTTTTCCCATCCAGCAAATAAGGCGAAATGGATGGGTAAATATCACCAAATTCAATCTTGAGATAATCAGCCACTTGAAGACTTAATGCTCTTCTATTTTGAGGCTGAATAAATGGGGATTCTCTGCTAGATTTCTTCAAGTTATACCTTGCTTTTACCCAACTTAGTTCACCATCAAATTTTATGTTCAATTCATTCTCAGCTAATGTAATACCTGATGCACTATTAATTGAATTTTTCCCATTTATCGAACCTTTATATTTAAAGGCCTCTGCAAAATTAACCATCCCCTTATTAACATTAAAAGACCATTCAAGTGGCTTAACATCCAAACCGAATGGGGTTTTAAATAAAACTTTTACCTTATGAAAACCAGCTACTAATTCTTTTTCAGGGACGAAAGTCAAGACCTCACCCGCAATTATTGATAAATCCGTAACATCTTCATCATTAAGCATTAGTTTATAATTTTCTTGATCAATATTTGTAGCATTAAACAAGGATAACGCAATCACGACTTCGTCAGATGGATTAAGTGATCCTGGTTCTGGAGTTAAAATCAAAATATCAGACCTGATAAAATTAACATCATCATTAAATGAACTATTATTTTTTGATGTATTTTTCAAATCACCTCTAACTATGAATTGGAGGGGGTTTTCAAATGGATCATCAGCAAATGGAACACTAATTTTACCTCCATTTTCTTTTTGTAGGATGACTAAATATTCAATACCTGGCATCATAACTCTGTCGCCAGGTATTGTACCAATCCACGACCCAGCAACGAATTCCATAGATATTTCTTGATAACTTATTTCATTTTTTTCACGAAAATATAGCAAGCCTGAGGATATTGGATCATTGTTAGCGGGTAGGACTACTATTTCTGTATTAACTCCGTATTTCACATTATCGGGGCTAATATGATAATAACTCACATTATTCTGCGCACAAATCGAATTGAAAAGAATTGCTATTTTAAAGAAAAGTTTTGCCGGAATCTTGTTATTCGACATTCGTAGAATTTTATGGAATTTTACCTTAAAAAGAAAAATTACTGATAATCAATCACCAATATTTTTTGGTTTCCATCTGTGTCTTGAAGGTAAATACGTACCTGTGAAGGTCCTTCTTGATCGGCGCTTGGATCTGATGGTATGGAGTTAAGATCTGTCTCTATTGAAGATACTTGCCCATCAGGTGTAGATAAACCAGTCATACCAACAGCAACATCCACTTCTTGACCTGTCTCCAAATTAACAAGCCCGATTAGCCCCTCAAGTCCAATAATTTGATCTCCACTCTCAGAATCTGATATTAGCCAAAAATCTGTCCCTTTTACAGATGCTACAGAAGTAGGGGTTTGTATGACAAAATCAATATTTTGCTTTTTGATAGTTGCACGCACTGTGCCTCCATCCAGATTTATTTTTTTTGAAATACTTGCAGCAGTTCTTTGTCCATTAACAATTACCTCAGAATTTTCTTTTAGTTTGAGAGTTGACTTATCATCAATAAAAATTAATGAAGTAAAACCAGATCTTCCTGTTCGAATCTTGTCACCATCATCTAGAATATTGCCTGGTTTAAGTTCAATGAAGTCCTTTTCCCCAACCTTCATCAACTCAACTACTCCTTTCACTTTTGTAGCAACCGCAATTTTATCCGCATGAATAAACGGGAATACAGTCAGGAGCATAATTAAATATTTAATGTGATTCACTACTCTACCCTTAAGCCCTGTATATTGTAATTTTGACTATTTATCTGATTCAGTAAATAATTTACTCCAGCCTCATCTACATTAACACCATTAATTTCTAATTGACCAGTTGGAAAATAATTGTGTAATTCATTTCCATCTCCAAATAAAGAATTAAACTGTTGATCTCCAAGAGCTTTCCTCAGAGCAATGAGAAGTGGATTTACTTCAGGCGTTGTCAGTTCTACTTGTCCCGATACTCCTATTTTAAAAGAATAGATTGGCGATAACATTTCTCGTGCTCCTGCAGTTGTTGGCATAGTCTTCATAATTTGCCAAACATAAATTTTTCCTTGCTCAAGGGGATATGCACCGGTAAACGGATATTGAAAACTATTCATGTTAGGAATATCAAACCAAGATAGCGTTTGATCAAAAGGTAGCACTCTTTGATCTTCAATTGCGTCTTCTGGAGAGCTATGCAACTCAGTGTTGAATTCAGCAACCCTAATGAAGGTAGAAAACCCTTCACCTGTTTGAGCAAACCATTGAAAAGTAGGAAATGTAGTATAAACTAAATTATTCACTGTGTCAGATAAGGCGCCTCCAGGTGATTCTAGACTAATTGAAACTGGAGATTCTACATTAATAGTCCGTTCATCGTAGGCTAGTTGCTGCTCTGATTCCCCATGAAGAATTTCTATTTCAAATCTGTATATCCCATCAGAAATTCTTCCAGTGGTTAATATACTTTGAAGGATTACATCAGCTTGTAACGGATCTAAACTCTCAATTATTTGGCCAGTTAATTCGATAGGATTAGGTGGCGTAGCCATATCATATATTATAGCAGTTTCCGATGAAATTTCTCTATTATCAAGCGTTATAGCATCTTTCAATTCAAAAGTATTTGTTAAAATTTCAATAATTGCAGTAGAACTATTTATGCCAAGTTGAGGGGAAATCATTGAAGCTCTAAACCGAATTTTAATTGGAATGGGGTACTGACTCGCTTCAAGCCTATAACGAAATATTTGTACATTAGTAGCACCGGTACCTATATCAAAGCTACTTACGTAATAGGTGGCATAACTGAAAATTTCACCTTCAAGAGATACCTTCGTACTACTATTTTGAGCAATAGCTAATTTCGGACTAAATATTGATAAGGTTACTAAAATTAAAGATATATATAACTTCATATGTTTATAGTATTTATATCAATTTACCTAATAAATACAAATCCCAACAGAAAGAAAATTATTAGTTTCGAAATACATTTTATTTGTTTAAATAAAAGAAAAAGCCCTTTGAAAAAATCAAAGGGCTTAAATGTTCCCGGCAATGTCCTACTCTCCCACGCTGGTTTCCCGCGCAGTACCATTGGCGCTGTGGGGCTTAACTGCCGAGTTCGGGATGGGATCGGGTGTTTCCCCCACGCTATTGTCACCGGAAAAAATTTTTGGAAATTGGACCAAGCCATTTATCAAGAATGATAATTTGATAAAGCCATTCGGCTTATTAGTACTACTCGGCTAAATACATTACTGTACGTACACCTGTAGCCTATCAACGTTGTAGTCTCCAACGAGCCTTATTACCACAAAGGTAGAGAAATCTAATCTTAGGGTGGGTTTCGCGCTTATATGCTTTCAG
>CENX01033626.1_pt1 | contig 103156 bp, 76 predicted proteins | sample 361321 | NCBI WGS metagenome assembly CENX01 (sample SAMEA2619678, study PRJEB7988) | marine metagenome | isolation source: saline water (ENVO:00002010), including | reverse complement strand
GAAGCAGATAATATTGGACAAAAAATAGGAAAGGTAGCCATAGTAAAATGAAAAAAATACTAACTAATATAATTCTAAATCTTTTAATATCATTTAGTTTTATTTACGCTGTAGATAAAACTGGAACAACGGCCGCAAAATTTTTATCTATAGATGTGGGTTCAAAGGCGGTTGGTATGGGAGGGGCTTTTACTTCTATTGCTGATGATGCAAGTGCGATGTATTGGAATCCGGCAGGCTTAAGTTACTTTAATACTAGAGAGGTATATTTTAATCATGCTGATTGGATAGCAGATATATCATTTGATTATTTTGGTTTTTCTATTCCGCTGAGACCTGGTAGAGCCATAGGGATTAATATCACATCCTTGACTATGGGTGATATGGAAGTGACTCGATATGGAAATGAGAATACAGGAGAGACTTTTCAAGCTTCTGACTACGCTGCAGGATTTACGTATTCCATGAATTTAACTGATCGTTTTTCTATTGGTATTAACGGCAAGTATATTCAACAGACTATTGCCAGCAGTAGTGCTCGCGGTGCGGCAATGGATATGGGCACAATATTTGAGACACCATTCGGATTTAGACTTGGAACAGCTATTAGCAATTTTGGTCCTAAATTAAAAATGAGTGGGGATGATCTTTTAATTGCCGCAGATGTCAATCAAGTTATCGAGGGTAATAATGAAAGTGTTACCGGTATTTTATCTACAGAAAGGTTTGATTTGCCACTATCATTGAGATTTGGAATTTCTAATGAAATAAAAATGGGTGCTATTGGACAAGTATTGTGGTCTGTTGATGCAGTTAGTCCAAATGACAATGCAAACTATATTAACTCAGGGGTTGAGGTTACATTACTTAATAATTTGCTTTTTTTTAGAGCTGGTGCGAACTCCATGTTTCTTTCTGATAGAGAAAAAGAATATTCTTTTGGGTTTGGACTTAACGTGCCCGGTGTAATGAGAAATAAAATATTTCTTAATTATTCATTTGAAACGATGGAGTACTTAGGTAGTACTCAGCAATTAGGAATTCGTGTTGGGTTTTAGGGCGTCCAGAATGAAAAAAATTATAAAAAGAAGTTATTTCTTTTGTATGCTATCATTCATGTGCTTCACATATTTTTGCTGCACAAGCACAGTGCAAATTCCACGGAGTAATAATTCAAATCAAAAATCGCTTATTACCAATAAAAAGTCTCTTGATTCTATTTTAAAAAAATATGTAGACAACGGATCTTATCCATTTTTATACGCAAGACTTGAAAGTATTGATGGTGCCATCCTTTACGAGAAGAGTGTGATCAACAAAAGTCTAATTCCAAATAAAAATATTGGGTCAGAAACCTGGATTAGAATTTGGTCTATGAGTAAAATAGTAACTATAACAGTCGCAATGGATCTTTTGGAAGATGGGATACTCAGTTTGGATGATCCTGTTACAAAGTATATTCCTGAGTTTCAAAATTTAGAGGTTGCAGTCGATAAAAACGGAAATTCTCTTGCAACGGTAAAGGAGCTTTCACTTGCTTGTCCCTTTGATTTAGTGCCGGTCGATTCAGTTATGACAGTCGGTCACTTGATCAATCATCTTGCAGGTTTTTATTATGCCACAACGGATAATAAGTGTATCAATGAAATTTTAGCTGACAAAAATCTACCTAGTTCTCGTGATAGCCAAGAGCTAATCAATAAACTCGCGTCTTTGCCGCTTCTTCAGCATCCAGGGCAAAAAGATTTTTATGGAACAAATACCACAGTCCTCGGTTTAGTAGCAGAGCGTGCTACCAAAAAGAGTCTAGAGACATTGGTGATTGAAAGATTGACAGGCCCTCTTGGGATTAATGGATTAAAGTATAACTTAAGCAGTGATGAGGAATTATTACCTCGCTTTACAGGAAAGGACTCAGTTCTTAGACTGGCAAAAGATGGAGAATTAGATATTTTCGGACCTGATGTGCCCTCAAATAATTCGGAAAATAAACTGTTTCTTGGTGGAGAGGGTATGGTTGCTACGGCCGCAGGTTATTCAGAATTTTTAAGGATGTTGTTGAACCGTGGAAAACTTAATGGTAACCAATTTCTTTCAAGTGAGACAATTGATCAAATTACATCACCCCAAACACAATTAACCAATCCATGGGGTTACAATGGGTATAATATTTGGGTAACAGGTGATTCACTTAAAATAAAGGGTTGGGGTGATTCAGGACTTTGGCAAGGTGGTGGCTATGAGGGAACCCAATTTTGGATTGACCCGAAGAGAAAATTTGTTGGGTTGATAATGTCTCAGATTCATTCTGTCCCAAACAATGGTTGGGCTTATTACAATGAATTTAGAGGAGAGTTGTACAAACAAATTTTCGAAAATGAGTAAAATGAATTATTCAGGAAAATTATTAAATACATTTGCTTGTCTTTTTTTTGTTATTGTGTTTGCAAGTAGTTCTATTGCATGTGAAAAACATTTAGTGTTAGACCCTGCTCCTCTAAATCAAATATTAGATCAATATGTAGATAATGGAATTTATCCATTTATTTACTCCCGAATTGAAGATTCAGGTGGGAGAGTAATTTATGAGCATAGTGCGGTGAACAGCGAATTGTTGCCTGGTACTCGTTTAGACGGTAACACTTGGTTTCGAATATGGTCTATGAGCAAGCTTGTCACGATTTCTATAGCAATGGATTTAATCGAAGATGGAATCATAGATGCGGAGGATCCAGTGGAAAAATTCATTCCTGAATTTAAGAACCTAAAAGTAGCAGTCAATAATGCTGGTAAAAGTCTGGCAAAATTAAATCCGAATAATAACCCATGCCCATATGTATTGGTCAGCACAGATTCAGTTTTAAAAATAAATAATTTATTTAACCATACAGCTGGGTTTTATTATGCTTTGACGGGTTTTGATTGTATCGACTCTCTAATAGTTGATACGGATATTCCAAATAAAAAAAATGCAGATGAGTTAATAAATGCACTAGCTAAGCTTCCCATTATTCAACATCCAGGAGAAATTTATAATTATGGATTAAACACAACTGTCCTTGGTTTACTCCTTGAGCGAGTCACAGGGGAGAACCTTAATGATCTAGTAAGAGACCGAATTACTGAGCCACATAAAATAAATGGATTCCAGTATACCCTCCCAGTTAATGCCAGCCTAATTCCATGTTTTACAGGCAGGGATGGATACCTTCGGAAGGCAATGAAAGGGGAATTGAATATTTTTGGCGAAACCGTGCCTGATTATGATCAGGATAATAATTTGTTTTTAGGTGGAGAGGGTATGCTTGCAACCGCAAAGGGATATATTGATTTCATGAGGCTCTTATTTTATAAGAATGGATCTAGTGAACCTGTTTTTTTATCAAAAAGTTCGATTGGGAAAATGACTTTAAAGCCAAATGTAAAACATAACGATAATGGATATCAGACAGGTTATGGATTTTATTTAACCAGTGATACAAATCCGCTTGAGAAAAGCATATTACGCGTGGGTGGGTATGAAAAAACAGGCTGCTGGGTTGATAAGAAGCATCAATTAATTGGCTCCTTATTTTCGCAAGTGAATGAGACTACTGACAGAATCGGTCTAGGAACCAAAATGGATGATGATTTTAAAAGAGAGTTAAGATCACAATTATCAAGATATGAATAAAAAACATTTTAACATTATTGGATACCAAATAATTTTATTATGGTTTTTATCTCTAACTATTTTAGGATCCTGCGATTATAAAAAACCATCATTTTCCAATAGGCCTAATATTGTGTTTTTACTAGCTGATGATCTTGGGTACGGAGAGCTTGGATCTTATGGACAGGATATTATTAAAACGCCAGAGCTTGATAGGCTTGCTAAAAATGGCATGCGTTTCACAAATTTTTATGCTGGAAATGGTGTTTGTTCGCCTTCAAGGTCAGTTCTTTTAACAGGCAAGGGTGCAACTCACACGCCAATAAGGGGGAATGCAGGATTTTTCGGTGATGATAAATGGTATGGGGCATGGCTCGATAAAAATACATTTACATTAGGCGAAATGATGAAAGAAGCTGGTTATAATACAGCATTTATAGGGAAGTGGCATTTAGATAACCCCGATGATGTTGAAACTTGGGCCTTTGGGCATGGGTTTGAATTTGCTGTTCAAGAGCAGTGGAAAGCACGGTTTGAGAGCAAGAGAGAATTTCCGCCAAACAGACTTTGGGTGAATGGTAACAAAGAATATGTACCATATAACTTTAAAGATTACGACTGCAAGGATGCATTAAGAACTGAGATGTCATTTAAATTTCTTGATAATAGAGATAAAGAAAAGCCTTTTTTCCTTTTTATGTCATATCGAGCTCCTCACTCTTTTGAGGGGCCCATAAGAGATACCCTTTTTTATTCAAATGAGACATGGCCTGATATAGAAAAAGCGCACGCTGCAAAAATTACGCTTCTTGATAAACAGGTAGGTCGTTTAATTGATAAGCTTGAACAAATAGGTGAGCTAGATAATACACTTATCCTTTTTACTAGTGATAATGGTCCGCACGGAGCTACTGGCGGGCATGACTATGAATTTTTTAATAGTAATGGAGACTTTAGAGGGTACAAGCGTGACCTTTATGAAGGCGGAATTAGAGTTCCTTTGATTGCATATTGGAAAAATATAATAAAAAGTAAAACGACATCTAGCCATATATCTGTTTTTCAGGATATTATGCCCACCATAGCAGAGGTAGCAGGAATAAGCATTCCAAAAGAAACCAATGGGATTTCATTTTTACCTACTTTTATTGACCAAGAACAAAAAAAACATGATTTTTTACATTGGGAAATTCAGTTAAGTGGGTGGTTTCAGACTTTGCCAGATGGAGGATTTCGTCAAGCCTGTAGAATTGGTAATTGGAAAGGAGTTCGCTATGGAATTGATTCCGCTGTAGAGCTATATAATCTTGATACTGATATATCTGAAACAAATGATGTGGCTCATCAATACCCTGAACTGGTAAATAAAATTTTGTCAATATTTCAAACTAATAGAACCGAGACTGCGTACTTTCCTTATGGAGGGGTTGTTCAGAATTATAAATCGCAAGATAAATTTTAAAAAACAAGAGGCTAGAAATGAAAAGAATCATTTACAAGTATATATTATTATTATCGTTTATTTATTCTATGGAGGGCTATTTCATTAATCCTATCATCAGTGGCGCCCATCCTGATCCATCAATATGCAGGGCTGGAGATGATTATTACATTGTAAATTCCTCCTTTGAATATTTTCCAGGCTTACCAATCCATCGTAGTAAAGATTTGGTAAATTGGGAGCTGATTGGGTATGGTTTGCATCGAGAGGATCAGTGTAATGGTAAAATGAATTTAGTTGATGTGCAATCAGATGGAGGAATTCATGCACCAACAATTAGGTATCACAAAGGTACTTTTTATATTATAACTACTAATGTATATAATTCAGGAGATGGTAAGCCTGGTCTAATGCGTAATTTTATCATAACAGCAAAGAATCCTGCAGGTCCTTGGTCAGAGCCCTATATCATAGAAGGTGCTCCCGGAATTGATCCAGACATATTTTTTGATGATAATGGTAAGGTATACTTTACTGGAACCCACTCTCCTGGAGATATGAATTCAAATGGTATTGGTGAAATATGGATTCAGGAACTTGACATAAAAAAATGGAAGCTTGTTGGTAAGCGGCAAACGGTTTGGGATGGTATTTTCGGCTGTTGTACGGAAGGACCGCATCTATACAAGGAAAATGGGCTCTATTATCTACTAGTTGCTGAAGGTGGGACAGGAAAGAACCATGCTGTAATGATTGCGGCAAGTGAAAATATCTTTGGTCCATACAATGAAAATCAGAGAAACCCCATTCTTACAACTCGTCATGTCACGAATGATTATTTTGTTAATAGTACGGGGCATGCGGATATGATAGAATTATCAGATGGCAGATGGTATATGGTTTCACTTGGTAAGCGTAATGATCTTGATGGAGATGCTAATATGGGCAGAGAAACATATTTGACCCCGATGGTTTGGGAGCCCTCTATTGTTAAATGGGAGCAGGTCTCAGATACAAAATGGGAGCCGGTGAGGTATTTATTCCCTGTACCTGCCCCATTAACGGGTAAAATTGAAAGATTTACACCATTACCATTTTCTGATAAACCGCAGTACATTGATAATTCTTTTACTGATGATTTTGAGAAAGAGGTTCTTGGTCTTGACTGGACATTTATAAGAGTTCCGCAAAAAAATACCTTTTCCCTAAAAAGTAAATCGGGTTTTTTGAGACTTTTTTCCAAGCCAAATAAAATTGAAGATCGAAAAAGGTTTAGTATGATTGGCTTCCGTCAAAGAGAAAGTGACTTTGATTACGAGGTAAAAATGGAATATTCGCCTTCTGATGATAAAGTCGAATCTGGAATAATACACTACCAAAAGGAACGGAACTACTTAACTAATACAGTCTACAAAATCGGAAAAAAGTTCTACCTTGAACAAAAGCTAAAAGAAAAGAATAAAAATGTGACATCTGTGAAAAAAGTTGTTTTGAAGAATTATAAAGGAAATATTATCTTTAAAATGAATTCCAAAAAGGATAGATACGATTTTTATTATTCCTTAGATAATGGGAAAAACTTTAATTATTATACAACAATAGATGCTATTAAAATGCTTGATAGGAACTACACGGGGGCATTATTGGGCATTTTTTCAACAAGCAATAGTAAAAAATCCAATGATTATGCGGATTATGATTGGGTCCGCTACAAAGACTACGTTAGATAAAATAGGATTTTTTATGCTAAGAAAATGTATCCATATTGGAGCTTTACTTATTTTGAACTTGAGTTATTCACAAATGATACATGACTTAAATGGAAACTCCTTTTTAAGAGAGATATTTATTTCTAAGGTTTTTAAATCTCAAGAGACTAAAAATATAGTTCAAATGATTGATTATGATTACATCAAGGATGAAGGCCTTTTTGTAAACAACAAGAATTTGCATGATGGCCAAGTAATTCAATCTGTTGAAAAAATATTTGATCTTAACTTATTCTTGAATGATACTGCCTATGCGGTTGTATATGGTTATTTTGAGATATCCTCAAACAAAAATGGCAATGCACACTTTTTATTTAGTACTACTGATGGCGTTAAAATTTTTGTCAACAATGAATACAAGCACGCTTACGCTGGGAATACATTTAGCTCCATGGAAGAGTATGTCACTTTTCCGATAAACAAGGGTATAAATCGAGTTGTGCTAAAGATGCCAAATAAAGACTGGGATTGGAAAATAAAGATAAAAATTTTAAATGATGAAGGTGCAAAACAATATTTAAAAGAAAAATATGAAGCTATCGAATATCATCAATTTTTAAATATGGATGTTACCCCCTTGCTCAACCTTAAATCTGATTGGACCCATAACATGATGTTATATATGCGTGTTGGAAATTTCCCTGAATTTGCATTGGATAAACCTGAACTCGCAAAAAAATATCTCGGCGGTGGTTATGAAATAAAAACCAGGTGGTTTGATACTGATTTGAATGAGGTTTTATACCCAAAAAAAACTGGAAGGTATGGCTATTATGCTAAAATAACGGGTAGAAATGGAGACATATTAAAAAGATCAGGAACGCTTCTTTGTACATCAGAAAATTGGACTGCATGGACGAGTTTATTGAATGCACGGCTTGATTATCTTCCTGTAAATGAAATCTCAAAAGAAACATGGGATGACCATAGTGAGGCAGTTGGAAATTTTTTAGGTTTGAAAACATTTGAATCCTTTCTAATGCAGAAAGAACAAATTCTATATTTGTGTTTTCTAGATGATATGCAAAAAAGGGGTCTAGAACCCAGTCGAAAACTTACTCCGCTAATCTATGATGGTGATTTTCATGCAAAAATAAAACAAATTATTCTAGGTAAAGAAAATTATTATAAGGATTTAAGACTTCCATCAAAAAAATCTCGTTTTAATGGCAGCCTTGAATATATTAAAAAGAAAAAAAAGTATTCAAGTTTTACTAAAAAAATGGATACGTTGTGTGAGGATTGGATAAATGATGGAGGTTCACCTTTTGATATGGTAATTGCTAAGGAAGGGGAAATAATATACCACAAAGCTTTTGGAGAAGATAAATTTGGATCTTTTAGTATAAAAACACCAACAGAGATTGCATCTATTACTAAACTTATAACTGGAATCCTATTTGCTCAGTTTGTAGATCAAGGAATCATTGGCATTGATGATCCTGTGGGTAATTATTTACCAGAGTTTCCTAAAAAAGGACACCGGGCTATCACAATGCGTAATCTTTTCACGCACACAGCAGGATTTCATGGCCATGGGTTGTACAATGGAGTTCATAATCATTGGTTAGAAAATACATTATTTCATTTAACAAAAAATGATACTCTTGGGATCTCATACAGATATAATGGAACAAGTTATGAATTAGCTGGAAAAGTTATGGAGATAGTAACAGGGAAAAGTGTTTTCCGATTGTTTCATGAGTATCTCTATGAACCGCTCGGAATGAGAGACACCTACCACGAATGGTCCCTTGGTTACAGTGTCCACACAACTGCTTATGATCTTGCAATTTTAGGCCAGATGTTATTGCAGGGTGGATCTTATGATGGGAAGAGGTATTTTTCAGAGCAAACCTTTAAAAAATTACTTCCAGTTGACTTAAAACAATATTTCCCAGGTATAAAGTTTAAAAATTCTTGGGATAGAGGCCAGGCCAGAGGTATTGGAATTGTGATGCAAAATTGGAAAACAAATAGTAAAACCTCTGGAGAAGAGGTTTACTATCTCAGCAAAAACGTAATAGGACACGGCTCTGCAACTTCTTCTGTTTTTCGTATTGATCTTAAAAATAATATTATTATAACTCAATCAAGGAGAAGGGGAAAGAGCAATTTCGGAAAACATTTCGAACGGGTTTATAAATTGATAGATACCGATTTAGTAAGGGGTAAATAAAATTATGAAATATGATGTCGGATATTTTAGGCTAGCATTTTTTTTAATCGTATCTTTTCAAATAGGCTGTGGCTCTAGAAATGGTAATGATGGAAAACCAAATTTTATAATCATTTTTGCTGATGACCTGGGTTATGGTGATTTAGGTTCATATGGGCACCCTACAATTCATACGCCTGAATTAGACCAAATGGCTAGAGAAGGAATGAAGTTTACTAATTTTTATGTTGCCCAGTCTATCTGTACCCCAAGTCGTTCTGCTCTTCTAACTGGGAAACTCCCAGTTCAAACCGGCATGTACGGTAATAGAAGTGTTTTGTTCCCTGACAATGCAGGGGGACTTCAGCAATCTGAGCAAACAATAGCTTCAGCATTAAAAAATCTGGATTATAAAACTGCATGTATTGGGAAATGGCATTTAGGCCATCTAGAAAAATATATGCCTTTAAATCATGGTTTTGATATTTTTTATGGCATTCCTTATTCAAATGATATGCGACCAGAAGGGCGATGGGATTATGCAAGGGAAGCATTTCCGCCATTGCCTTTCCTGAATAATATGGATACAGTAGGAACTAGTCTGGATCAGAGTCAGTTTATTGAGATGTTTACAAAAAGATCAATTGACTTTATTAAGCAAAATAAAGACTCTCCCTTTTTCATTTATCTTGCACATTCTGCACCTCATACTCCGCTAATTATTGGTGAGAACTGGAGGGGGCAAAGTGATCGTGGGGCTTATGGCGATGTAGTTGAAGAATTAGATAATAGTGTCGGGGAGATTCTCAATACTCTTAAGCGTTTACAAATACATAAAAAGACCTTTGTTATATTTACAAGTGATAATGGACCATGGGGTTGGGCTAACATCAATGGGGGCTCTGCTGGACTGCTGAAAGGTAATAAAGGTAGTGTCTACGAGGGAGGTTATAGGGTTCCTGCAATTGCTTGGATGCCCGGGTCAATTGAAAGTGGGATTATATCAAGATCAATTGCTTCCACGCTTGATTTTCTCCCAACTATAATGAGTATGGCTGGAAGTAAAAATTATGATTTAACTGGTATAGATGGATTAGATATATCAAAAACTTTTTTCGAAAATTTACAGGTTCGTACCGATATACATTATTACAGACAGGATGCACTTGTTGGGTTGCGTCATGGTAAATGGAAAATTTATATTGATGATCCCAATCCTTGGAATGATGAATTTACAAAAGATGATTTACCTATATTATATAATATTGACCATGATCCATCTGAAAAATATAATATTGCAATGGACCACCCTGAAGTTGTAAGAAAATTAAAACAGCTTGCAAAAAAACACCTAAAGAAAACACCTATCAAACCCTCTGAGCTGGAAGAAATTCTTCCATCTTACAGGCAAGTTTATGATAATTATAACAAGAATAAATAACCTAGTATTTATTTCACTGCTTTACGTTTGGTTTATATCCTGCGGGCCTAGGTCATTAGACAGTAACGGAGAATCCCTTAATATTGTTTGGCTGGTCGCGGAAGATTTGGGGCCTTTTATACCTGCATTTGGTGATTCATCTATTGAGACTCCAAACTTAGATAGGTTATCAAAAGAAGGAGTTCGCTATACGAATGTATATTCCGTTTCTGGAGTATGCTCTCCAAGTAGAGCTGCGTTAGCTACAGGAATGTACCCCACAAGTATTGGGGCACATAATATGCGTACTTTATTTCAGCAACCAGCAGCAAAGCAAAAAGGGATTATAAATTATGAGGTTGTCCCGCCGCCAGAGGTAAAGATGGTGAGTCAAATAATGAGAGAAAATGACTATTATTGTACGAACAATCGAAAAGAGGACTATCAATTCTTTAAATCTGTTCTTGCATGGGATGAATCAAGTATTTTTGCTCACTGGAGGAACAGACCTAAAAATAGCAAATTTTTTTCAGTATTTAACTTTGGTGTTACTCATGAATCAAATATTTGGAATCCTTGGTTTAGGCAATTTGATCTTGATCCATTTCCTCCACATAGATCATTAAAAGGTGGATGGTGGAAACAGTTTGATGGATTAAAAAAGCCCCTGTACGTAGACCAAGGTATCAATATAAAAATCCCGCCATATCTTCCAGAGACAAATATAGTTCTAGAAGATATGAAAAGAATGTATTCTAATATTATTGAGATGGATGATAAGGTTGGCCTAATTATATCTCAGCTTGAGGAAGATGGTTTATTGGAGAAAACAATAATAGTGTGGTATACCGACCACGGAGGTCCTCTACCACGACAAAAGAGATTGCTCTATGATTCGGGGATCAATGTCCCTTTAATAATTAGATACCCCGACAAAGATCGTGCGGGAGAGATTGATCAGAGAATGATAAGTTTCGTTGATTTTGCACCTACATTATTATCGATGGCAAAAATAAAGCCAAGCCCAAATTACCAAGGACATGCTTTTGAGGGCGAACATAAAGCTTCGCATTCTAGAAAATATATTCATGCGGCTGCAGATAGATTTGATGAACACTATGATATGATTAGGGCTGTAAGGGATAAAAGATTTAAGTATTTAAGAAATTTTAATACTGAAAAACCTTACTATCTTCCTCTAGAATATCGGGAACGCATGGGAAGTATGAAAGAATTATTGCGTTTAAGGGATTCTGGACAACTGGATGAAATCCAAATGCAATGGTTTCGATCTTCCAAGCCTAATGAAGAATTATTTGATGTAAGCAATGACCCACACGAACTAAGAAATATAGCAGATAATCCAGTATATAAAGATAAATTGATTGAGCTCAGAAATGAATGCTCTAGATGGATGGAAGAGATAAAAGATATGGGTTTTATTAAAGAGGAAAAAATAATCCAAACCTTTTGGCCTGATAAAAAACAGCCCAAGACTTCTCTTCCGGTTGTTGAAGTAATTGATGGCTATATCAATATTAAAACAGAAACGCCAGGTGCATCCATTGGGTATAAATATGGTTGGGATGAGGATCCTGGAGATGGATGGAGACCATATTCCGAATTAAATAAACCATTAAAAGGTGAGCGAATAAAATGTATCGCACACAGGATTGGCTTCTCCCCAAGTGATACAATTTATTTTCCTGACAACTAATATTTGAATATGGTAAAAAATTATAATTCAAGCTCCAAAACAAACAGAAGATCTGGTGTTTTAATGCATGTAACCTCTCTTCCAGGAGAACACGGCATTGGAGACCTTGGAAAAGCTGCGTATTCTTTTGTTGATTTATTGAGAAAAATGGGACAAAGACTTTGGCAAATACTTCCATTAAATCCGCCAGATAGAGACCACAACTGTCCCTATAATGCAAGCTCTGCATTCGCTTCCAATATTCTTTTAATTAGCCTTCGAGAATTAAGAAAAATAAATCTTTTAACTGATAAAGAATTAGATCAAATACCCCAATTTTCTAAAGATATTGTTGAATTTAAAAAAATCAATCCAATACGATTTACACTTTTGAGAACAGCAGCAACTCGTTTTCATAATTATGCTCCAAAAGAACTAATTGGAATGTATAGTGAATTTATACTTGAAAATAAATATTGGCTCGATGATTTTGCAATTTACATACATTTTTGTGAAAAGTTTGATAGCGATGCATGGATTAATTGGGACTCAAAAATTAGATCTTTTGAACTTGATAGTTTACAATCTGAAAAAAATAAATTTGAAGAATCTATAAACTGTAATAAAGTTTTACAATTTTTGTTTTATTATCAGTGGGTTAAGCTTAAGGAGTATGCGAATCATTCTGGAATTAAAATTATTGGAGATATTCCAATTTATGTTTCCTACAACAGTTCTGATGTATGGTCTAATCAGAGTCTTTTTAAATTGAATGATAACGGAGAAATGATAGCACAATCAGGGTGTCCTCCAGATTTTTTTACTTCAAAAGGACAACTTTGGGGCCATCCAACATACAATTGGAGTCAGCATGAAAAATCTAGTTTTAAATGGTGGGTGGGTAGGATAAAATTCGCCTTCAAATTAGTTGATATTATAAGAATCGATCATTTTAATGGATTGGAAAAATATTGGGAGGTGCCAGCCGCTGATCAAGATGCATCAAATGGTAGTTGGAGAAATGCGCCAGGTGAAAAACTTCTCAATGAAATTTATAATAAGATTGGTAATAAGTTAATCCTTGCAGAAAATCTTGGCGAAGCTGCTAAGGAAGTTCAATATTTATTAGAAAAATTTAATATTCCAGGCATGAAAATTATTCAGGCCGATTTAGAGGCCGATAAAAATTTTAATAACATAGATTCTAGAAACGTAATCTATACAGGCACCCATGATAACGATACTATCATAGGATGGTTTATGTCAAAAAATAAGGAAATTAATTTTTCAAAGACAACGTACAGCAGCAAACAAAAAATTATTCTAGATATTTTGGGTACTGATGGTTCTGAAATTAATTGGGATTTGATTAAAATGGCATTCCAATCTGCTGCAAGTATAGCCATCATCCCGATGCAGGATATTCTGGGTTTAGATTCTGAATCAAGAATGAATTTACCTGGAACAGTGGGGAATAATTGGAATTGGCGGTTTAATCCTGACATGCTAAAGACGCAATTCATACAAAAATTAAATGACATTACAACTAAAACAGGACGTTTAGAATGAATAACAAATTTGAAATAGCATATTTTTCAGCTGAAATAGGCATATCGACTAGCTTGCCAACTTACAGTGGGGGTCTGGGCGTTTTGGCTGGTGATCATATCAAAGCCGCAGGTGACAGGAAAATTAATATGTGTGCAGTTACATTATTGTATAAAGAAGGATACTTTAAACAAAGGATCGATGAAGATGGGAACCAAACTGAGACTTACCCAAAATTTGATCCTAAACCAATGCTAAAAAAATTGGATGCAAAATTCGCATTAGAACTCAGGGGCAGGGAGGTGTGGATACAAGTGTATCAATTTGACTATTTAGGAAAAGATGGGCACATAGTTCCAATCTATTTCCTTGATACTGATTGTGATATTAATTTAAATGATGATAAAATAATAACCCTCAGGCTTTATTCAGGCGACAAAGACCGCAGAATTTTGCAAGAGGCCGTTTTGGGATTTGGTGGTATTAAATTGCTGGAAAAATTGGGCCAAAAATTTGTAAAAACTTATCATATGAATGAGGGGCATTGTTCATTTCTTGTTTTGGGCCTATTAAAACAAAAAAATAATGATAATGCAAAAGTTAAACAGTTGTGTCATTTTACAACACATACCCCTGTTGCAGCAGGGCATGATCATTTTTCATACGATCGTGTAAAAAAATTATTGAATGGTCTGTTGCCTAAAAATCTCAGTCTACCTTCTATTATTGAAAACAAAAGATTCCACATGACTGAACTAGGATTGTCTTTTAGCAGATCAGCGAATGGAGTTTCAAGATTACATGGGGACGTAGCTCAAAAACAGTTTCCATGGAAAAAAATTGGTTATATTACTAATGGTGTTCATCACAGTTATTGGATGGGAGCATCTTTTAAACGTATCTTTGATAAATATATACCTGGTTGGCGGTTTGAACCGAACAAATTATCAGATATCGTAATAATCCCTAATGAGCAATTATATAAAGCACATCTTGATGCGAAAAGACAGTTACTGGCATATGCAAACTCACAGGTCTCTAAAGCATTAGACTTAGAAACCCTAACCATCGGATTTGCTCGTAGAGCAGCAACTTATAAACGAGCACAACTAATTTTTAGTGATATGGATAAGTTGATGGATATTGGAAAAGGAAAAATACAAATAATTTTTTCTGGAAAGGCACATCCAAAAGATGAACAAGGTAAAGCTCTTATCAAAGACATTGTCGCAAAATCAAAATATTATTCTGGAAATATTAAAATTATTTTCTTAGAGAATTATAATATGTGGCTTGGGAAGTTGATAACTTCTGGAGTAGATGTATGGCTAAATACACCTTTAAGACCAAATGAGGCATCAGGCACAAGTGGAATGAAAGCGACGCTAAATGGAGTTCTCAATTTATCAATATTAGATGGTTGGTGGGAAGAAGGATGCAAAAATGAAGTGAATGGGTGGTCCATAGGTGACCCAAACACTCCAAAAGATCATTTGGATGCTGAAGATCTTTACACAATTTTAAATGAGAAAGTTATACCCACCTTTTACAACCAAAAAGAAAAATGGATAAAAATGATGAAAGAAGCAATAAAAACAGGTATTGGATTTACTGCTGACAGGATGATTGTTGACTATGATAGAAACTACTATAAATTATAGGAATTAAAATGAACACCATTGATATTATAATAGTTATCATTTATCTTTGTGCAATTGTTGCTGTTGGACTTCTTGTACAAAAAAAAGCTTCCAGAAATATTGATTCATTTTTTCTGGGAAATAGGAAACTCCCCTGGTGGGTTTTAGGCGCCTCCGGTATGGCTTCAAATACTGATATAGCTGGTACGATGATCAATACTGCTTTCATTTATGCATTAGGGACAAAGGGGTTCTTCATTGAGATTAGAGGCGGCGTTACTCTAATAATGGCATTTTTGATGATATACATGGGTAAATGGAATAGAAGATCTCAGGTAATGACTCAAGCTGAGTGGATGCATTTTAGATTTGGCACTAAAAGAGAAGGTAATATAGCCAGAATTATTGCAGCTGTTTCCTCAATCATTATGACTATTGCCATGGTTACTTATTTTATAATAGGAGCCGGTAAATTTGTTGGTGAATTCCTGGGTATGGAACCAATTTTCGCATCACTCATAATGGTGACTCTCGCAATGATATATACGATCGCGAGTGGCCTTTATGGGGTGGTCTGGACTGATGTTTTCCAGGGGTTTTTTATATTTTTTTTGATAATATATATTTCATCCCTTGCAATGATTACGGTTGATCTTCCTGATCAATTTTTCGTTTCTGTTCCAATGGTTGATGGATCTTTTTCCAAAATAAGTACAACACTATCTGAATGGTCAAGAATAACTCCTCCAGTCCGCATGGATATGCCCTCTGGATCTAGTTTTGAGATTTATAACCTTTTTGGAATTGCAATAATGTTTTACCTATTTAAGGTCACTCTTGAGGGCGCTAGTGGAGCAGGAGGTTATATGTTGCAGAGATATTTTGCTGCTCGATCTGATAGGGAAGCAGGTATTTTATCATTATTTTGGACTTCTTTACTTGCGTTCAGGTGGCCCTTGATAGCATCTTTTGCTATGCTGGGTGTTTATCACGGATTACTTCCAGATAACAATATAATCGCTGACCCAGAACTTGTGTTACCAATTGTGATTAAAAATTATATTCCAACCGGGATCAAAGGGCTCCTAATTGCAGGACTAATGGCAGCTGCAATGTCAACATTTGACTCAACCGTAAATGCAGGAGCAGCATACTGGGTAAAAGATCTCTATCAAGCATACATTCGTCCAGTTGCTAGCGAAAAAGAATTAATATTGCAAGGACGATTAGCTTCCATAGTAATCGTTAGTATTGGTTTATTATTTAGTCTTACAATCACTAACATCAATGAAATATGGGGATGGATAACTATGGGTATAGGTGCAGGGATGTTTATTCCACAATTAATCCGATGGTATTGGTGGAGATATAATGGTTATGGTTATGCTTTGGGCACTGCGTTGGGAATGATTGGAGCGGTTTTAACAAAAGCATTTGCAGGACAAATTCCAGAATACACATCTTTTATGATCGCAAGTGGGAGCTCATTTTTTGGTTGCATTTTAGGAACATATCTTACAGAGCCTACTGATGAAAAAGTACTTTTTAATTTCTATAAAATCACTCGCCCATTTGGATTTTGGAATAAAATTCGAAATCGGTTACCAAAAGAGACATTAACTAACATTAATAATGAAAATAGAGCCGATATCATAGCCACCTTTTTTGCTGTTCCTTGGCAGATTGTACTTTTCCTAACTGGTATGATGATTGTTCTAAAGCAATGGTATAGCTTAATGATATTATTACCATTATTTTTAATTCTATCTTCTGGATTATATTGGTTCTGGTTTCGAAATTTAAACAAAGAAGTAAAAATCTAATATTTCTGTCTTCGATGATAAATAGATTAGCCTTTATTTATGTAGGTTTAATTTGTGTTCAAATACTTAATGCTAATGTTGTTTTTTCTGACCCAACATATTCAAGCGAGTGGGATTCTTTAACGATATATTTTGATGCATCCAAGGGGGATCGTGGTCTTGTAGATTTCAACGGCAGAATTTGGGCACATACTGGAGTAATTACAGAGCAAAGTACCCATCCCACTGATTGGAAATATGTTAAAACTAATTGGGCTCAAAATACAAGTAGTACTGAGTTATCACTAATATCAAATAATCTATGGAAGCTAGATATTGGTTTTCCACATATTTTTTTTGGAGTTCCAAATGATGAGCAAATTATTAAAATAGCTTTTGTCTTTCGAAATCATGATGGAACTCAATCAGGCAGAGCAGAAAGGGGAGATGATATTTTTCTTGAACTATATGAACCAGGGATTACAACAAAAATTTTATCTCCTAAAATTGATTTTACTCTTGATGACGTACAACGGTCACCAGCTTTCGGTTTTCTCGATGAAACTTTATCAATAAAAATTACGAGTGCTACCATTGGTACTGAGCAATCTTTAATTAAATTATTTTTGGATGATTTTCTGCATGAAGTAGTTTCCTCTGAAACCTTATCAACTGCAATTTCTTTAGATCTTATGGAGATTGGCATGCACCAACTTACTGCAGTGACAATAGATACTGCTGGGTTGACCGATACAACATTCTTTTACTTGATGGTGAATCAATATCCTGATGAATCGCAAAGACCTGAAGGAACTCAGGACGGAATAAATTACAATTCGACTCATTCAGTCACATTATCATTGTTTGCACCATTTAAAGAATTTGTTTACGTTATTGGGGACTTTAATGATTGGAGAATTGATAGGGATTATTTTATGAAAAAAAGTAATGGATCTAGCGACTCCTCCCATTTTTGGATTACTATAGATAATCTTTCACCTGGGCTTGAGTATTCTTTTCAATATTTAGTAGATGGTGAAATTAGAATCCCAGATCCTTTTGCCGATAAAATTCTTGATAACGCACATGACCATAACATACCTTTTAATACATATCCGAATCTAAAATCTTATCCTTTCGGAAAAACGAACCAAATCGTTTCCGTCCTACAGACAGACCAAGATAATTTTGTTTGGCAACATGATGAATTATTTACAAAACCGCCAAAAAGCTCATTAATAATATATGAATTATTAATCCGGGACTTCATTAATAATCATGATTTTGAAACTCTTATTGATACCTTGAATTATCTTAAGGATTTAGGAATAAATGCTATTGAACTAATGCCATTCAATGAATTCGAAGGCAATTCTAGTTGGGGTTATAATTCCTCTTTTTATTTTGCACCTGATAAATACTATGGTCCTAAAAATCAGATTAAGTTATTTATTGATGAGTGTCATAGACTAGGTATCGCTGTAATAATGGATATTGTATTAAATCATACCTATGGCCAATCACCATTTCTTCGTCTATATAATGGAGGTGATTTCGGGAATCCTACTGCTGAAAATCCCTGGTACAATGCTCAATCAAACTTTACTAACCCTGAGGCCCAATGGGGCTTTGATTTGAATCATGAAAGCCACCATACTCAATCATTAATTGATAGAGTAAATAAATATTGGGTTGAGGAGTATAAAATTGATGGTTTCAGGTTCGATTTCACAAAAGGATTTGGAAATAATATAAAAGGGAATGATGACCCTTGGGGGAGCAACTTTGATCCTGATCGGATAAGATTATTACAGCGAATGGCGGATCAAATTTGGGAAAATGATTCAAATACCTATATTATTCTAGAGCATTTTGCAGATAACTCTGAGGAACAGGTACTAGCAGATTATGGAATGTTACTGTGGGGTAATTTGAGTTATAGCTATTCAGAAGCATCCATGGGATATCATGAGCAAGAGAAATCAGATTTTTCATGGGGGTACTATAAGAAAAGGGGATGGAGTAAACCACATTTGATAACTTATTTTGAAAGCCATGACGAAGAGAGAATTATGTATAAGAATCTAACATGGGGCAGAAGCTATGCCGAATATAACATAAAGGATAAAACTATCGCTTTAAATAGAATCAAGGCAATTGGAGCATTTTTTTTTACCTTACCTGGGCCAAAAATGTTATGGCAATTTGGGGAGGTTGGATATGATATAAGCATTAACGACCCATGTCGCTTGTGTGAGAAACCGATAAATTGGCAATATTTAGAAGATTCAGATCGTGCTAAATTATTTAAAACTTTTAAAGCATTAATAAAGCTTCGTAATGAGAATTCGATTTTCAATGATTCAGAGTCAACCATCCAATTATCTCTGAATAATTTAGATGGTTCTAAAGAAATAAAACTACAATTGGAAGATAAAAATGCAATTGTTATTGGTAATTTTGGAGTGAGTGATAAATTGATTTATCCTAATTTTCATCATACGGGTGTCTGGTATGATTATTTTACTGGTGATAGCTTTTTCGTGGAAACCTTTAATTATGCGATTGATATGAAACCCGGACAGTTTCATATCTTTACAGATACATTTATTAATCCGCCTGAGCAAAATATTTTATTAACTGACGATGAGCTAGCCCATGAAGAATATGAAATTGGATTTTTAAAAAGCTACCCAAATCCATTGAATCCTATTTCCAATATGTCATTTAATGTATCAATTGGGGGCGAAATAAAATTGCAGATTTACAACTTAAATGGAAAATTGGTAGAGACTCTTATTGAACAGAAGTTGCATCCAGGTCAATACCTCACGCAATGGGATGGTTCTAGATTCTCAAGTGGCATATATTTTGCTAAATTGATTTCATCTAAAAACATTATATCAAAAAAACTAATTTTGCTAAAGTAATATTATTATTTCAAATAAATAATTTTTCTAGTATTTATTCCATCTGGTGTATTTAATTGGATAAAAAATATTCCAGAAGCAATATTCGTATTTTTGGATGGTCTCCATTTATATTCATTCTCACCCTGAGCTAAGTGGCTGATATCGAAATATACAACTTCTTTACCTGCTAAATTGTAGATTGATAAATGCCCATGACCAGCCGATTTTATGACGAAAGGAATGGTGATTTCAGGATTAAATGGGTTTGGGTAAGCAGTTCCCAAGTTATAATTTGGAAGAGGTGAAAATATTTTATGGTTCAAAAGAGTTTCATATTTACTATTTATTTGTCCAGGCGTTCCATAGCCAACTGATTCTTTCCATGATGATGATATTGAATTATCTAATTCAGGATTTAACAGTTCAAGACTAGGGCCCTCACCGTCCGATTCGGTAGGCCATGGATCTTTATCATCGTATTCTAAAGAATCAACTAGATCCCCATTATTATTAAAAATCCTGATTTGGTCTCCGCCACCACTTAATCCAAACTCAAATGATCCGATCATATTATTCACGTTTGGAAATAAAGATGAAAAAATATTTTCATTCTTTGCAACAACAAGATACTCCTCTGCAGCTATTAGTGTGCCTGAAGGAAATATAAATATATGTCCATCATCTTCATCTTTGAAGGTCCATCCTGAAAGGTTTAATACAGAGTTATTTGGGTTAAATATTTCAATCCAATCATCAGGGTTCATCTCATCACTGGAGTTATAATTGATCTCATTTATTACTACTAATTCATCTTGTAAATTAGATTCATTGAAAATTGCTGTGAGGGTAGAAGTATTTTGAGTAAGCAAAACACTCAATACAGAACCTGAGTCAGGGTGTTCCAGCCACCTAGAGAATACAAACCCATTCTTTGGAATAGCTTTAATTTTTTGCGGTATTCTTTGAAAATAGTCACCTGACCAATCTGTATCATCAATCAGTATTGAATTTAATTGTATAGAGCCAGCATCTGGAGGTTCAATATTTAAGTTTAAATTTGCAATGGGGTATAGATTAAATTGATTTTGAATATGAATTTTTGCGTAAGGTTGTCTGTACTGTGAAAAAGTTTTTATATCATCTATTTTAAATTCCCAATTACTTGCTGAATTTGGCCAGCTTCCATCATTGTACCATCTTTCCCTATGAGCTGGAATCACATTTTCAATATTTGTGGTAATTGAATCCAGTTGTGACGATATAAAATTATTTTCAAAAACTGTGTTCATAAGATCACAATAGATATTGATAAAGGAAAATTTAAACTGGTCATTTTCCATTAATTTCCTTAACAGAAATGTACTCCAGGGTGGATTAGGCCAATCAGGACCATTACTTTCTAACGCAAATCCCAGAGTATTAAAGGTGTAAGCATTAAGATTCCATATCCCAAAACCAAAATCTGTATCATAAAGAATCCATCTCCATTTACCCCCCGCTCTGTTATCCCTCCAAAATTTGATATTATTCCCTGGCCAATCACGGTTGTCAATGTAAATCTGGAACGCCTGATAGGTCAAAAAATTTTGAATATCAATCCAATTTGTAATTGCATTCTGGACAAATAAATCGTTTATATCATGACTTTCAATGTAATTAATCAAATTTATATAGTCCATATTTGTTCCATGAATAATATTTCTATCATAGATTCCTTCCAGTTCTAATAAATCTATATTTTTGACTGGGATGGAATGTTTTGAGGATAAAAAGTGTTCGTTTATTTTATTTCTGATATTTTGGATTCCCCAAAATTCACTATTTATATATGTTGCGGCTGGTCTATATTCTTGAAAATCAATATTTAAATTATTTGCTAGGCTACTAATAAAACCATCTCTAAGGATAGTGGATTCCCAATCATTTCCTGAATTCCTAAGAACAAATGCCTCATAATTTTCTATATCAGAATCCGGAAATAATTTATATTTGAAGGATCCAGGTCCAACGCTTTTTCTTGAATAAATTACAACTGATTTTTGCGGGAAAGCACGGCTCCAACCTCCAAATATTTTAATACCAGCGTTTGCTCCATAACCTGTACCATCTTGTTCCAAAATCTCAAAATGGACTGGTTTTTCCCAGTCTTTCCAAAAATTAGCTCCAAAATAGGGAAATGAAGGTTCAAAAGTTTGCCCATTAACATAGATACCTGAGTCTTGATCGAAAAGATTGAAAGGGTCTGTATTTAAAAATATTGAGGGAAGCTGGTGCTGGTTTCCGAATATATAGGTTTTCGTTTCAATTGTTGAGGGTATCCAACCATCAGCAATTGTTCCTGATCGAATTACCGTAGTTGCATTAATTTGAATTGCTTCTTCGTATAATTCAGAATCAGGATTTGGTATTCTCTGGTCCATAGTATATCTAATTTCTGCATCTGGTGTTAAGCTACTAATAAATAAATTTATAGTTTCACCATCACCATAGAATCCACTAGGCATTGAGAATGTTGGTTTGCCTAAAATACCCTCAAAAGGTTCGGATGTATTAGAGGAACCAGGTGTAGGGTGGTCAAAAAGTGCCCACTCTGCACCTTGAGTTATTCTTCCGTATGAAATATCCTCTGTTAATGGAAGGATATAAATAGAATCAAGAACCTCAGACTGATCATTTGAAAGTATGATTTTTTCGCCGGAGGAATTTATTTTAAAATTTGTATGCAGATGAGTTAATGGAAGCTCCATCATTGAATTTGGAAATCTAATTGTTTGTCTAGCTGAAATATGAGCTGCAGTAAGAAAAGGTATGCATGTAAGATCTGAGGAACTAGAATTGTAATTATGTACCTGAACTGCGATTATGTTTTCTCCTTGAATTAATTGGTGCTCCGAAAGATCAATCATAATGGGCTCTGGAAATCCACCAGCATAGATTTCAGCCTCATGCAATCCAGTGCTGTACTGATTGAATACAACATCAGAGTTTTCTGGACCCATGTTTCGACGAGAGAATTCCTGACCATTGATATAAGCTATATAGCCATCATCGTAATCCATGTGGAAAAGAAGCTTAGAAATATTTTCAGGATCCTCAACGTTAAACAATTTTTTTACAAAAATAGAGTTTAGCGGCCCTGTATATGTATTATCATCATTATCGCCATATCCAAATCCACTTGGACCAATTGACCAGTTTGTAATACTCGAATTAAGTTGAGTCCAATTGCTATCTGGGGGAACGTCCTGAGACCAAAAATACCAATCATCACCCCAATCAATAATTGAGTGCCATTGGGAGATAATTTCTTTTCGATTTTTATTTGAAGCAAATATTAATAAAAATGAATCCGGCTCAATATTAATGTTTGGAAATATCCATTTGTTAAGCTGCAAGGGGTCATCACTAAATTGGTAACCCTCTAGGTTACAGGTTGCGCTTGAAGCATTATATAGCTCAATCCAGTCTGTAGCATTACTGTCCTCGTCAAACATACTCCCATTATTTCTGGAAACGACTTCGTTTATTTTTATAGAATCAGCTCTTAGTGTGATTAATTTAATAAATATTACTAGCGCTCTAAGGTACATTTATTTTTACATTGAACTTGACTCGTTTGTTAAACTAAACGTCAGTCACCTATTGAATTGTAAGTATTTTAATAGGCTAAGCTCTATTTCCTTTGTTTAATTTCAATATCACTATAAACAGCAGCTGTCAATTGATTATTATCATGACTTAGTGTTGCGAGGCCAACATATATAGATTTTCCCCATCCTTTCACTTCAAGCTTTCCTACTTTATCCCATTGACTTCCATTTTTAACGTAGAAGTAAACTTCATTATTTAATCTCTCAGCCCTCAAGGTTGTAGTAGAGAAATCAAGCTGAGGTCCTGACTCTGCTCTCATGGTAGCACCATCTTTTTCTCTGTAGCCAAATTCTGAACTTCCACTTGGGAAGAAATTTAATATTCCATGAGAAGAATTTTTCCTAAGATTTTTTCTTATCATAATACCTGCTTTGGCATAATGGTGAGTATTTTTAAGAGAATCAACTTTTACTGAAAAATTAAAATCTCCCTCCAATTTTGTGTACACAAATCTGAATTGATCTGATTCATTCCATATATCATTCCCGCCACCATATATTGTCCATTTATTATTCTCTAATCTTTGGCCACCTCTTAAAGGTTTACCGATGTCTCGGGCATGCCATTTTTCAGGTAAAGGGTCATTGCTAACTGGCAAAAGTAATTTTGGTGGTCTCTTTGGAATTGAGTCAAGTGATGAGGTGGACTTGTTTGTTGTTAGCCAAAATTTCAGATCTTCATCAATTACATGTTCGAGACTTCCAAGGTCTGAAAACCATTTAAATATCTCTTTTTTACTTACAGATCTAATATCAGGACTAGATAATTTATTCTTATTAGTAATCATGCCCCAGCTCCCATCTCCAATACCGCCATTACTATTAAGGACTTTATAGGACCACATCGTAGCTGGCCAGCCTAATGACTCGTAATAATCAAAATATCTACGCATCATTTCGCCACCGCCGGCATCTTTCAATACAACATTAAACTCTCCAATTAAAAGGGGAGCATCATCAAAAGATTTCATTTTTTCTTCCCAAAACTTTAATCCTTCAAGCAAAAATTCGGCATGAACATATGGTTTTGGCGTTCCCCAACCAAAAAATCCAGGATAAAAGTGCATTGTATAAATTATGTTATTAAGATTTACGGAACGTATGTTGTTGTAAAAATCTATACCACTAGTATGCCCAGGGAAAATGATGATATGATTATCTTTATTTTTCCTTATTGATTTATAGCATTTAAGCACAATTTTTTTCAGATTATTTTCATTACTTCCCCATGGTTCATTTAAAATATCATAAGCTGCAACTGTGGCATTATTCCTGTAGCGCTTGGATATTTGATTCCACAACCAAACAGTTTGATCCTGGTATCTTTTATTTGACCAAAGTTTGTTGTAGCCTACTCTTCCAGAGTGGTCCATACCACTTTGTCTACCAGGCGCTCCATGCATATCTAAGATGACATACATATCTCTTTTTTTAGCCATTTCAATAGTCCAATCTATCCACTCCCAAGCATCATCTCTAAGTTGGAATGGCATTTTATCAGGGTGCATTAATAACTTATAATCAAAGGGAAGGCGGATCGTATTCATTCCAAAAGATTTAATTATGTCGAAGTCTTTTTCTTTTATCCAATTATTTCGATATACATCCATGAGAAGATTTGCTTGCTCTTCTCCAAATCGATCGTTCAGGGTTTTTAAAAATTCGTGTTGATCTGCTATTCCTCTTTCAGCGTAATCGAGCATCCACATTTCTAGCATAAGCCAATTTCCAAGGTTACATCCTTTCATATGAATTGTCTCCTCTCTATGATTTTTAATTTTGCCATCATCAACATAAAGTAGATTTTCAGAATAGACTAATGCCATTGATATTGAAAATACATAAATAAATATTTTCATATAATTATGTTCTCCTTATTTTAATTAAATAATATCTCTTTATTAAAAAAGACATTAATTTGAATTATTTTACCATTTCGATTAAAAATATTGCGGCTCTGATTTTTAGTTAATTTATTTCCAATCAATTCAATTTCTGAGTTATCATCAAACATGATCAGTATGCGTGCTTGTAGTTGATCAAATAAAATATAAATAATTGGTACCTGACAATATGTAAACCCTATTTGATTTTTTTTAATTTCTATTTTTCTTCTTACTTGATAAATATCATAGAATTCGAATAGAGTACTCCTTGAAAGAAACTCATCTTCCCTTAATAAGCATGGGTCAAAGAATAACTGTTCATCAATTACACGACATCCAAGCTCTCCAAATCTAGTTAAAATTTCTTCTTTTACTTGCCCAGTCATACCTGGTTGTTGTGCTCCTGAATGAGAGGGAGTATGGGAATAAGGGTCATATGGGAAAGCACCATATTCTTGGGGTGTTTTTGAGGAGGATAATCCAGAACGAATATTATAATAAAGTTGTCCTAATTTCTTTAATTCTCTTGATCGTGCAGATGGCAACTGAACATCTTTATATCTCAAAAAGCTTTCTTGAACAGATAATAAAAGTTTTGAAATCATATGCCAATAAATGGATCCCATCCCTTCATATGAAAACATAGTCTCTGCTCTCCCCGTATAATCTCGATGTTTGAAAACATTCTCATATGCTTTTAAAACTATTTCTCTATCGATATCAACTAACACTGAATATTTATTTGATTTTTTTAAAGAAGAGAGGGTTTTCTCAAGATAAAAAATATTAATTAAAGAAGGGTTGAATCGAAGATTATTTTCTGAATCAATATTAACAATAGAATAATTTTTTTGGTTAACCATTAACTTTATCAAACTACTTTCATTAATAAGACTAGAAGGGATGATATTTTTTTCTAAGAATGCGATGATTTTTTTTTCAGGGTAAAGTATAAAACTCTTCATGTCTTTTCTGAAAAGATCACTAGTATAAAGATTTTCTAATAATTTTATTGTCTCCTTGATGTTGAGCTTATTAGAACTTAAGGCAGCTACTTGACCCTCTAACATTAATGGTAAATGTTGAATGTTTAGGTTCTTGATTTTTTGTTTAAAATGTACGGTGTTATACCCATGAAAGAGTCCATTATCTTTTTTATTCGAACTAATGCTTTTATCCAGTAACTCTATGGACAAATCAATAAAATCAAGAATTTCTTTTAGCTTTATACTTTTTTTATCGCTGAAGCTTTTTTTGTAGATAATTTGTCTATAATTTGAAAATTTTTGCCCCATTTTTAAAAAGGTTTTATTATCATCTGGATATCTATTCTTCAATAGACAATAGACATCATCAAAAAATTTAAAAATCTCAGTAGATATATTTACGGAATTATATTTTGTATTTGATATAATCTTTTTAAAAAAAATAAGAAATCTATGTAAATAAAATACAGTCACCATTGATGTACCATAACCGACAAGAGCATTATTCGCATCATTCCATTCGGGTCTTTGGGTGTTTAGCCAAATTCCCGCATTAGGAATTAGATTGCAAATTTTTGCAAGGGTTATTATCAAAAACTTTTCTAGCAAACATGCGTGATAGACCCTGTTGTTTTTATCTAAAACTAGTTTTCCATCTCCACCAATTTTATTCACCAATTCGTTTATGTTTTCGTTTTTGTTAAAATCAAACTGAATAGTTGCTTTTGGGTTTGATATTATTTGGTCAAAAGTCTTTATTTGGTAGGGAACATTTGCATAACTGAAGACTGACTCTCTTAAAAGGGCTTCAATTTTACTGGGGTAATGCCTCTGGAAATTCTCAAGTATTTTCAAAAGATAAATTACTTGATGGTCATTCCAGTAACCAATAAAACTCCAGGCATCCTCTGGATCAATTATTTCCCAGTCTATACCTTCTGAGTTTAAACGATATGGATTAAATCCATCTACTGTTATGGCATTTAAAAATTTTGAGGAAATAGACTCCCAGAATAAAGGATAACTTTGGCCTAAAGCTTCCCAGTTTTGAAAAATATCGCGCCAGTTTCCTTCATAAAAAAATCTTTGTGAACCGTCCTCCTTTTTCATTTTAATTTCAAAATGATTCCATGGTCTACTAGGATCTCCATGCCTTCGTGCTAGAATTAGGGGAAGGTATTCAAGGCATAATCTTTTTAGTGAGGGATCTGTTACAGTGTTAGATAAATTTTGAAGGTCGAATAAAGTTAAAGGACTCTTTAGTTTTTGAATTTCTTTTATATTTTCATGATAAACTAGTTTATTTCGAGATTTAATAAACAAATGAAAATCATTTAAGTCTATATCATAGTTGGATATGAACACTCCTCCGCGAAGAATATTAAAAAGAACATTCGAAGTGTGATGCATATCATTAATATTTTTTCTAGAAATTTGAAAACCATCAGCTGCTCCGATTGCACTTTCTAAGATCAAATGTGTATTATTTACATCATCTTCTATTTTTTCAATTAGACTTTTGTGTTTATTTTTTTTCTTTAAAAATTTTTGGAGATCAACATGAGATTTGTTAACATCAGCAACGATATACCATTGACGAGATTCATAGGGTTGAAGATTGGTATTTATGTTCATAATAAATGACCCAGGGTTTCCTCTTTTTAAAGATGACTCCTTAAAGTCATCGTTTTCTAAAAAGTTTTTAATAATGTTTTCTTCAACAGAAATACTTTTGTCCCCATTGTAATAGGACCAAACAATGTTAGCAAAAAGAGATTCGCCGGGCTCTGGCCTGTCCATCATTAGTGAATTCATGTAAAATAATGCACAATCGGCATCTTTTACATATTCTGTGATTTTGTAAGCATTTGAAAGATTGCTCATTGATTGATTAGTTCTTAAATCTACACCTGGAGGCATTATATTTCTCAAGCCGTCAATTATTTCTACACGCACTGTTTTATCTTGGTGATTCTTTATCCAGCTTTTTTTAACAAAACCATATTTTTCACTAGCACGCCACTCGTAAAAGAAAGATAAATTCAATTCAAGATTTTTTTCTTCGAAAATAACCCAATCGCCTATGCTGTTCTTATATAAATGCCTTTCAAAATTCTCGGAATGATATGTCTGCATTAGAGGTCGCCAAAACTGGGCTTCTTTCCCATTTTCTACTTTTATTATTGTGAATGGACCTGTAAAGTGACTGTTATGGTGTAGTAAATCATCTGTTACGTAAGGGAATAGACAATACTTTGCCTTGTTGCGTCCGGCAGTTAGGCATCCTGTGCTAGATAAGTACATCCAATGGTCACTTCCGCTTGTAATATTCATCAAAAAAGGATCCATTTTATTTATGTTTGAGATTTTATAAAGAGATTTATCCATAAATATTTAATTTTTCGAATTAAAATCGGAATCAAGAGTGATAATTGATCGTTTCGGTGAATTAAAATGATGGGTGCTATTGCCATCATGATACAAAAAGTTTTCGTTATCATTGCTTTTGTTCATTATAACTGAAATTAGATTCCCAGATTTACCCAATGCGCTGACTGATAATAAGTTCTTCGTAGTGTTTTCAGATTCAATTATTTGGTCTCCCGGCTTAAGAAACCTTGAAAAGTGGCCAATATAAAAATAAGAACTTTGAAATATTATTTCTTGTGTACGAGTGTCCGCAATAATTGGTGCGCTACAATAGTTTTCAACATGATTAGGACCACCTTTCTGGTCGAGTATAATATTCCAATCTAACCATGCTACTGTCCAGCGATTTAAATCATTGATTATTGATGTTGCGTACCTTTCTCCTAGTTTCCATGATCCAATATGTGGCCCATGCTCTTGGCAGCCTTCTGTGAAAATAAGTTTTTTATCTGGGAATTCATTATGTGTTTTCTGTACCTCGTCGAAATGGTTACCATTATACCAATGGAAACCTGTACCCCAAACGTACTGAGCTGCATCTGTGTCCTCTAGAACAGTTCTTGCTCTTTTTAGCATTAAATCTCGATTATGGTCCCAGATAATTATTTTTTTTTGATTATATCCATATTTTTTCATTGAGGGCCCAAGAAAGTCACGAACAAAATCTCGTTCCTCTTCAGCAGTATATAAACATGAGTCCCATTTTTGTTTTGCATCTGGCTCATTCTGCACTGAGACACCCCAAATCGGTATACCTTCTTTTTCATAACTTTCTATATATTTACAATAAAAGTTTGCCCATGCATTTCGGTATTCAGGCAATAATTTTCCACCATTATTCATTTCCTTATTTGTTTTCATCCAATAAGGCGGGCTCCAAGGTGACGCTAATATATTTAACTTTCCTTTTGTATGATTTATAGCATCAATTATAAATGGTATGAGAATCTCTTTATCTCTCTTTATCGAGAAATTTTTTAATTCTTTATCGTCGGGAATATCACAATAAGAATAATTTCCTAGAGAAAAATCACAACTATTAATATGAGTTCTGGCCATAGAATAATTATTACCTGCATCGCTATAATATGCATCCATTATTTCTTTTTTAGCTTCCAGTTTTAGTTTAGTATAAACACTGGCGGATGACTCGGTAAGAGCACCACCAAAACCCATAATTTTTTGTTTAATTTTATTTCTATCTGGTTTTATATATGTTTTAGTAGCTCTTTCCTTATTGTTAAGTTTATCGTATTCTATTTTTTCTAGTTTTTTATTTCCACTTTTAGAAGTTAGATAAATATCCAAATTTTTATTTTTGTTCATAGTGATTTTTCTCCTGATAAGTTTTTCACCCAGCCAGGGGATGCTGCTTTGACTAGTTCTTGAGTGTAGATTTCTGTTGGTTCTTGTACAATCTTTTCCGAATCACCTTGCTCAATGATAGAGCCTTTTTGTAACACTATGATTTGATCTGCAAGATATCGAGCAGATGCCAAATCATGTGTTATAAAAATTATGGCAAGGTTCTTTTTTATACGCATTTGGGCAAAAATTTCAAGTATATCCATCCTTATTGAAACATCTAACATAGAAGTGGGCTCGTCAGCTACAATCAATTTAGGATTTAGACTTAGTGCTCTTGCAATAGCGACACGTTGGCGCTCCCCACCTGACATTTCATGCGGGAATTTCTTTGCAAATTCATCTCCTGGAATTAATTCGACTGTTTCAAGCATTTCAATTATTCGGTTATGGATTTTCTTTTTGCTTATTATATGATGTCTCAAAAGTGGCCTCTCTAAATGGTGATATACTGTATGGATCGGGTTTAGAGAACCAAATGGATCTTGGAATACCATTTGAATTTGTTTTCTATAATCAAGGGAAACATGACGATCTCTCAAAACAGAGGTGTTTTCTCCGTTGAGCAATATATCTCCGAATGTAGGACGAATTAAACGATTGATAAGTTTTGCGATGGTACTTTTACCGCTTCCTGATTCGCCAACAAGCGCAAGTATTTGTCCAGAATGGATTTTGAATGAGACATCTCTTACAGCAGTGATCGCTCTTTGATTTAAAAAACCTGATACTGGAAAATGTTTGGTTACATTTTTTAGTTCTAGTAAGGGGTTTGCTGAAAAATTAGGTTTTTCAGGGTATGATAATACTCCTTCCTTTCTATTTCCGGTTGCTGAAGGTATAGAATTAATCAATTTTTTGGTATATTTATGCTTCCCACCTTCTTGAATTTTTTCGGCAGAATCTAAATCGAGAATGTGACCATTTTTCATTATTGCAATTTCATCAGCAAACTCAAGTAAAAGATTTAAATCATGAGTGATGAAAAGTATGGAAAACTCCATACGATTTTTCAATTCAAGGATATTTAATAAAATTTCACGCTCAATTATTACATCTAAAGCAGTTGTTGGTTCATCCATGATGATTAGAGGTGGCATAAGAGCAAGGGCAATAGCGAGTACAACTCTTTGTTTCATTCCCCCAGATAGTTGATGTGGATAACTGCTCAGCCAGCTCTTATCTATATTGATTAAGTCTAATAAGTTTTCAATACGATTTTCAATTTCTTTCTGGTTATAATCTGTATGAAACTCAAAAACATCACTAATCTGAGATTTGATAGTTAGAACAGGATTGAGAGCATTTAATGCACTCTGCATAACTATTGAAATTTTTTTCCACCTATAATTTTTAATATCACTTATCGATGCTGAAAGAATATCTTCGTTTTCAAGCATTACACTTCCTCCCGTAATGAGTGCAGGCGGTGGAAGCGTTCGTAAGATGGATTGGACCACTGTACTTTTCCCGCTACCTGATTCGCCTACTAAGCCAAAAATTTGGCCTTTTTGAACTTTAAAGGAAACAGATCGGACTGCCTTTACAGAAGATTTTTCTGTAATGTAATCAACAGATAAGTTCTTTACATCTAAAATAGGATCATTCACTTTTTCACCATAACAGGAGTTATACCATTTGCTAAAAAGCTATTAGAAATTTCTTTTTTCCATATACGCTCAGAAATCAGTTTTGGATTTGATACTTCGTCAATACCAAAATTGATTAGAGTCAGTGCAAAACTAACGGTCGCTATACTTAAACCAGTAGGGACAAAAGTCCACCATGAGCCAGTTAAAAGAGCCATATCATTACTTGCCCAATAGAGATTTGTGCCCCAGGTAACAGAGCTAACATCTCCAAGTCCTAAAAACTCTAAACCTACCTGTGCTCCTATTGCATATATTGAGGCACCAATAAATGATGAGGCAAGCAGGGAAAGCATACGAGGCATAATCTCTATCAGGATAATGCGAATATTTTGTTCCCCGCTTACAATCGAGGCATACACAAAATCTCTTTTTCTAAGAGTCATCATTTGGGATCTAATCACTCGGGCATTCCATGCCCAGCCGGTAACTATAAGAACGCCCGAAAGGGTCAAGGGACCCGGAGGGAGCCAACTTGCAAGGATTACCATTAACGGTAATCCAGGCATTACTAAAAATATATTTATAAGTAAAGATAGTATGTCATCAACATACCCTCCATAGTATCCTGCGATAGCTCCGATAATTGACCCTATTAGAACAACTATGATTCCTACAGAAAATCCAACCAAAAGTGTTTGGCGTGCTCCTACAATAGTTTGGGCGAGTACATCTTGACCCTGCCCATTTGTCCCAAATAAGTTTTCAACTGAGGGGGGGGAAAGTGGCTTACCCAAAAAGGAATTAGGATCTTGAGTAAAAAAAGGTCCTAAAACCGCTATGGAAATAAAAGCGCTGATAATTGTGACTCCAACTAATGCTTTACGATTGGAAAGTATACCTTTTACCCAGCGGGTAAAAACAGTTTGCTGTTTATAGCTTTTCATCTAATCATTTTCTTGTTCTTGGGTCAAAAAATAAAATAGCAATATCGACAAGGAAATTTGCTGCAAGAACCGCGAAAGTAATTGTCATAAAAAGACCTTGCATCAGTGGATAATCTTGAGCTTGAACTGCCTGCAGAAGCAAATAACCCTGACCTGGATATGAAAAAATAATTTCTGTTAAAAGGGTCCCACTCATCACAAAACCAAGAGCCATACCAAAGCCAGTAAAATTTGGTAAAATTGCGTTTCTAGCTGCATATTTAAGCATAATTTTTCGAGAACTAAGGCCTTTCGCATGGGCAAAAGTCAGATAATCTGCTCCAAGTGTAGCGATCATATTATTTCGCATTGAAAGCATCCAACCTCCCAGCCCTACAAGAATCATGGTTGAAGCTGGAAGAATAGAGTGGTAAATCACACTTGACATGAATGAAAAATTAAATCCAGGATATACCTCTTGACTGTATGCATGGCTTAAAGGAAACCAGCCAGTTTTAAATCCAAAAATGTACAGAAATAACATTGCCAACCAGAAATAAGGGAAAGCACCAATAAATGCAAAAATTGGAGGTAAAAAGGAGTCTAATCTGCCGCTCCGGTTCCAAGAAATTAAAATACCTAAAAATGTTCCAATAGAAAAAGAAATTATTAAAGCACTTCCTGCTAAAAATATTGTCCACATGAGTCCAGACCCAATAATGCTGGTCACTTGCTCGGGAAAGTATGCAATAGAAATACCGAGGTCTCCATCAATAATGCTTTTGAGATAGGTAATATATTGCCCAGTCAGAGGTTCGTTTGTAAGGCCGAAAGTTTCTCGAAGTGCATTTATCGCTTCAGGTTTTAACTTACCTTGAAAGCGAGCAAAGATTATGGAGGCTGGGTCACCGGGCATGAATCTAGGAATAAAAAAGTTTAAGGTTAGAGCTGCAAATGAGGCTATAAAATAAAATCCTAGCCGTCTAAATAAATATTTTAAACTTCTATTCATCTTTTTTCTACGTTAGTAAGAACCAATAGATTTTCAGGAGGATAGTTTGGTGAGAGTGTTGCATAAGGATTATCAGCGTCTGGGAAATTCGTAAAATATTTAGTGTTACATTCTGCCCATGATGCCTCAGCAAATAAAGGAATTGAGGGTGCGTGTTCAATAAATAGATCTTGCAATTGGTGCATGATTTTTAATTGCTCTTTTTCATTTGATGTTTGTTCAAATTGTTTGAATAGTATATCAGCCTCAGGCAATCCAAAACGGTGCCAGTTTAATTCTGTTGGCTCACCAATTGGTTGAACATATTTAGACGACATCATGCCTCTGTAAAGTGCAAAAGGTGTTGGTCCTTTTTCTGTCCACCCGATTGCCATGTCAAAATCACCTTTTTGCATTCGACTATACCAAGCACCATAATCGTATGTTTTGACTTTGCTTTGGATACCAACTTTCCTAAGGTTTGAACTTATAATTTGGGCTGATCTTATCCAGTCGCTCCATCCTGATACTATTATTATATCAAAGGATAAAATTGATCCATCCTTTCTTTGTCTATATCCTTCATTGTTCTTTTTATAGCCAGCGCCATCCAATAAATTTTCAGAGATTGCTGGGTTATACAATACCCAGTTTTCTTTACTTTCTAAATTAGGGTTCACCCATTTTTTCATAGGACCAGATATAGCTGTGACATGAGCTGGTACAGTATAGCCGTACATACCAACTTTTACAATCAGATTTCTATTTATGGCATAACTTATTGCTTTCCGAACATTTTTATCTTCAAGATCTGATATCATGGTATTTAAATAAAAAAATGTTGTGTGCCCTGTTTGAGGAAACCAATACTTATGATGCTCCGGGTTCTTTTCTACATAAACCCGATCAATTGCAGGTATAAATGCTCCTGCCCAATCTAGGTTACCGCTAAGCAGAGCCAGAGTGACTTGTTCGTTACTTGGAAATGTCGGAAAAACTAATTTGTCAATTTTCGGTTTTCCAGTTTGCCAATAGTTTGGATTTTTACCTAATTCCCATAATTGGTTATCAAAGCGTAGTACCTCAGTAAAGGGACCAGTGCCCACTGGATGAGTATTAGGAAATTTGACTGGATCATCTATTTTTTCCCAAATATGTTTTGGCACAATAGGCGCCATTACAAGATCATCAAATCCGGGAACATAAATACGTTTAAATTGAAACTCTATTGATGTATCTGAGACTGCATGTACCCTATCAAGATAGTTCCAAGAAGCCCTACCATCTAGCGCTGGGAAAGTTTTCTTTATATTAAAAGTAAATTCCACATCAGCGGCTCTAAAAGGATTTCCATCAGACCAAGCTATTCCTTTTTTAATAATTATGGTTAATATTTTATTATTGTCAGACCATAAATATTTTTTCGCGAGCCATGGTATGTATTCACCGGTAACCGAATTATAAATAAAAAGAGGCTCATAAATTCCTGAGCTTGTAGGCCACCTGGACACTCCGCCTGGAGCAAGAGGATTAAAATTTCGAACCCATGAGGATTTTACTTCCTGATAAACTATTAATCCTGATCTTGAGCTAGATTTTTTTTCACAACTAGATAAAATAAACAAGCTTAGCAGCAATGACTTGTACCATAAATGTTTTGGTATCATGATTCCTTTATATCGGTTGATACACCCTAAAATATTCAATTTCCATTTTTGTTGGGAAAATATGATCATCAATACCTTGAGCGCCACCCCACCATCCCCCAATTGCGATATTAAATAAAAAGTGAAAAGATTTGTCAAATGGCCATAATTCGTGTCCTTGGCTATTTTTTTTGAATGTGAGAGTTAGTTGATCATCTGTGTAAAAACGGATCTCTTCTTTTTCCCATTCAATTGCGTATTTGTGGAACTTATTGCAAGCATCTGGAATAAATTGAACACTTTGCTGATTTGTATTAGATATATCTCCATGATTTATTGAATTATGTATTGAGCTTATTATCTCGCCCTCTTGAAAACCGACATGTTCAAAAATATCTATTTCTCCACTGTGAGGCCATGGACCATATTCCCAATCCTGGGGAAGTGCCCAAGCAGCAGCCCAGCTACCACGACCTGAAGGGAGTTTTGCCATTATTTCAAAACGTCCATATTTCCAATGCCTTTTTGTTTTGATTCTTGAAGAGGTGTACTGAGATCCCCGGTGATATTTTTTATGTGCTTCTATAATAAGTCTTCCATCCTCTAATCTAACATTGTCGAAATTATTAGTATAATATTGTAATTCATTGTTACCCCATCCTCCAGTAGAAACCCAGTTCAATTCTTTATCTACTCGTTTATAAAGAGCGTTATTTGCAGTATCCTCCAATGACTTATTCATAAAATAAGTACCTTGCAGACCAGGTAGCCCGCGGTTGGTTTCCAGGAAATCGCTGGTTAAGAGTCTCTTGCTAAAATAATCAGACTCCCATCCTAAAATCATCGCCTCTCCACCACCTTCGTCAAAATATTCAACTTTTATTGAGTATTTTTTGTTTGGTCTAAGGACTATACTTTCCGAAAACTCTGTTGCAGGTTGAGGTCTCCATTCGTCAATAATGAGAACGCCATCTACATAGAGCCTTACACCGTCATCAGCAATCGTATAAAAGGTATATTTACCCCCATCTTCGATGTTTATTTTCCCTTCCCATCGAATTGAAAAGTTATCTGAGGGAAAATCGTCTGGTAAAAATTGTAATGCACTAGTCCCATATTCTGTGAATTCAGGCGCGCCTGTCCCTATGTCAAAAGTCCAATTTGTTGAATCAAGTTGAGAATTTTCAAACTCATCATTCCAGATAAGTTTCCAACCGGGAATACCTAAATTTACTTGCTGTTTCTCACATGATGAATAAAACATTATAATTAAAAATGAAAATACGGATCTAGAAAAAATTAAAATCACGAAAAGCCAAAAAAATTAGCGAGCTAATTGGGTACTTTTTCGTTTGATAATTTTTACTGGGATCATTGTAGTATGTCCTAAACTAGGCAAATTTTCAGCGATCATATTTTTGAGGACACGTATGGTTTTAATTCCAAGTTCCTCAAAATCAGTTGATATTGAGGTTAATTCGGGCGTTATAGTTTCGCAGAAGGTTAAATTATCAAACCCAGCAATAATAAAATCACTTGGGATAGAGTAGTTATGTTGGGCGGCTGTTTTCATAAAACCAAAACAGGCATGATCATTACAGCCAAAAACAGCTATATTTTTTAGACTTTTTCCCTTAAAATGAATCTTGAAATCAAGAAAGGCTTTAATGCCAGATGCGCTGGTAAAATCACCTTCATATTCCCAGACAAGCTTTAAACCTTTTGTTTGATTGATGTGATCAATGAATCCATTTTTTCGATAGACTGCATCCATTGCCGTTGGCGGACCAGAAATATATCCAAGGTTCGTATATCCTCTTTCCTGAAAAAGTTTTGCAACCATATAGCCACCACTATAAGAATCAAAAGAGACGGTGTCAATTTTTGGATTTTTCATGGGAATTAGAGACACAAGAGGATAGTTGTCTGCTATTGTTTTTATTTTTTCGTAATCAAGTTTGCGAAGGCTAGGTAAGAAAAGACAGATGCCATGATATTTATTTTTTAAACTTATCACATAATCTACCGGATCATAATCATGATTTGGAAGGTTTACAAAGATAACTTCTGAATTTGTTTTTTGACTAGCTCTATAAAAACCATTAAATAAGGAAGAGTAAAACTCACCCGGATGCATTTCAGTAACCAGTGCGAAAGTTGTTTGATCATTATTTTTTTCAAGGGTAATAAAAGGATAGCCTAGTTTCTTAGCGGCTGAGTAAATCCTTTCTTCTGATTTGGAATATCTCCTTTTTCTTCTGGAAAGAGTTCTAGAAACCGTTGCTATTGAAAGACCGGTTTCCTTGGCAATATCTTTTAATGTTGTTCGCAAAGTTCTTCCCGTTTTCTACCAATATATTGTGATAAAGAGACTAGTTTTTAAATCAAAACTGACAATATTGAATGATTTATAATCGATCAAATTACTAAAAACAGTATGTTCTAAAATAGTTATTAAAAATTTTATTTGCAAAAAAATTTCATAATATTAACTGAAAATTGGAAATATTTTGCAAATTTTGCATTGTTTTTTTCACTTAATTTGCTAAATTATACATAATATTAGACTTCTATAGGCTACTTTATTGACAAAAATCTTGGGTAATGGATCCTTTAAATTTTATTAATGCGTATTTTCAAGGAGCACGTAATATGAGAAAAATAGTTACACTATCATCAGCATTAGCATGCTTAATATTTTCACAGAACGAGGTGCAAAACCATAGTTTTGAATCTGGGGATGGCACAAACTGGACTACTGGAAATAGTTGGGCTGTTGTAAATGATACTTCATCGCATGGAACTTATTCCATGAAAATGTGGGGTCTTGGTTTTAATCAATGGAATGGAAATTGGAATGTAATTCACCAAGATTGGAATAGTGTTGAGCCAGGTGATGTAATTACGATGCAGGGAAAAATCATGTCACTATCTAGCGATTCAGTTAGTGGAGGCAATAATGCTTGGCTTGAATTTGAGTTTTTAGATGCAAGTGGGACTTCACTTGGGGAAAGTTTTAATGTTGCATCAAAACATTTCTATAATACTGATCCATTAGATGTTTGGGTACCTTTAAGTATTTCAACGGTTGTTCCTGAGGCTGCTGCAACAGCTAGAGCAAAGTTAGTTTATTTTCAGGATGATTCTACTGATGGTTCAGGCACATTTTACCCTGGATCTGTTTATTTTGATGATATTCATGTTGAGTACAATTATTTATCCAATCCCGGCTTCGAGGATGGTGCGGTTGGCTGGAATTGGGGCAATGCCAATCAAGCAGTAATTACGGATACTGCTTTTGTAGGTACGAAATCAACAAAAAACTGGGGTGGCTATTATAATGCATGGGAAGGAAATTGGACAGCAACCGATCAATGGATTAACACTCAGGCTACGGAGGGAGACGTAGTTCGTCTTTCAGGATATATGATGTCGCCTTCTACAGATTCAATCCGTGGTGGTAGTTACGCCTATCTTGAAGTTACATTTTACCGTGCGGACAGCTCTCATTTGGGTAATGAAACAAACCAAGGGTCCGGACAACTTAACGATAACAGTCCGCTTGATCAGTGGCACTATTTTAGTGTTGAGACTCCGGTTCCTGCCGATGCTCAAATTGCAAAAGCTAATTTGGTTTACAGACAAAGTTCTCCTGATGGTGGTGCTACATACGAAGCTGGTGCAATATTCTTTGATGAAATATCCTTCGCATGCGATGGCTGCACTTCTGACACCACCGTTGTTGAAGTAACTATTCAGATAGACATGCAGAACGAAGCGGTAAGCTCCGAAGGGCCTCATATTGGCGGTGGAACTTGGGGTGACCAGAGAATTGCGCTCACAGATAATGATGGAGATGAGGTATATGATGTTAGTCTTTTTCTTAAAAAAGATAGTACCTATGTGTATACCTTTTTGAATGGAACCTGCGGAGATTATAGTTGTAAAGAAAATATCTCTGGTCAGTCTTGTGCTTATGGCCAGTACAGTGATAGATCATTTACCGTTGGGCAGTCAGATACCACAATGCCCGCTTATTGTTTTAGTAGCTGTGAGGTTTGTCCTGCAGCAGACTCTGTCTCTGTAACATTCCAAGTTGACATGCAGAACGAGACCGTAAGTTCTGAAGGTGTCCATATTGGTGGCGGCAGCTGGGGCAGTGATCGGATTCCATTAGCTGATGCCGGCGGTGATGGTGTTTGGAGCACCACGCTGACATTGGCTTCGGATAGTAATTACGTGTTCGTTTATCTCAATGGAACTTGCTCAGACTATTCTTGTAAAGAAAATCTTACGGGTGATCCCTGTGCATATGGTCAGTATAATGATCGAGAAATTCAAGTTGGTGTAGAAGATATAACTTTACTCCCTGTCTTGTTTGGTAGCTGTTCACCAGCAGATCTCATTATAAATAACTTTGAAAATGATTCGCTGGCTTCATCATCATTATCGAATTCTTTCTGGACTTATTTCGATGAGACTGACACAGTAGCTAATTACATTACACTGACGCCACTAGATACTACAAACTCACTAGGCGGAGGTTCTGGCGCAATGTTGATGCAATACAATATTACAAAGTATGCAAATTGGGGCGGGTTTGGCGCTATCTATCATATTTACGATAGCCCAATAGATATGTCCAACTACAATCAATTGAGTTTTAGGGTTAACAATACATTAGCAGCCGCTGTTTCGCAGGCTATAGAAATTCGGGTGGCACTTTACGACGGAAGCGATGCAACGACAGAGTATTTAAATCCGGCTACAGCTACTACGGAACCTCGTGATTTTGTGGAAAACTGGTATACTTTTTTTAAGAATCCACGTTTTGTTGATGGTGAATCAGGATGGAGTGAAATCAGGGTCCCACTTGTACAGTCTAATGAATCTAGTCCAAACTACAGAGATGGGTTTGGATCAGGACCAGGTGATGTCGGCATAGCTGGCAATAATACCATGGACCTTGATCATATAATAGGTGTTGCTATTGAAGTGGTATTGTTTGATGAAAATCCAGATGTAGATATCACTTCTGGTCAAGGAGTTTATGGTGAATTCCTCGTAGATGACTTAAAAGCAATTTTAAGTTATGATATTCCGGGTTGTACCGATATTAATGCATGTAACTATAACCCTGATGCAACAATGGATGATGGCAGTTGCTACGAGTGCGCAGAGGTGACCTGGAAAGTCGATTTCTCAAGTGTCACTGGGGATTTACCTACAGCACCAGCTATTGGCGGTGGTAATGCTGGAAACCCATCTAATCCACTAAATGCAATGCAGCCTGTTGAAGGCGAGCCCGGTATTTTTACCGTTACAAGGTCAATACAGCAAAACACAACATTTGTTTATACTATATTGACAAGTGGTTGTGATGACTATGGGTGTAAGGAAAATATTGGTGGTCAGGACTGTGCAGTTGCTCCCCATAGTGATCGATCAGTTACTGTTGGTACAGCAGACACTACTATTATGACCTGTTTTGGTTCATGTACTGAGGATGCATATTGTCCAAACATACTATATGATGTAACCTTTAATGTGAATATGATGGATCAGGACGTGGATCCTAATGGTGTTTATTTAGCGGGCGGAATCCTTGGTCAGGATGGGCACTTGATGTCAGACCCTGATGGAGATGATATTTATTCAGTTATTCTACCATTTGCACCAGGTACGCAGGTCACGTACAAATTTAGAAACAGGCCATCTTATGGCGACTGGGGCGGTTTTGAGGATGCAAACAGTATAGCCGCTTGTGGAACTGGTGATTATAACGATCGCTACTTTACGGTTGGTGATGCAGACACTTCCCTTGAGGCAGTTTGTTACGGAAAGTGTTATGATTGTCCACCTAGCCATCCTGTTGATGTCACCTTTGTTGTGGATATGAATAATGTGGATGGATTTGATGGAAGTGCAGCACCGTATGTGTTTGGTTCCTTTAACGATTGGAATAATTTCGGCACTCAGACCATGCTTACAGATGATAATGGTGACAATGTTTATTCAGGTACTGTGGAAGGTTTGATGTCAAGAGATTCAATAACCGCACTCATTGGTTTTGGATCTGTTTATGAATCAGTGCCAGATACTTGTGGCATTTACGATAGTAACTTACTTGGTAATGTTCGTGAAGTACCAGTATTTCTCGCCGATACAGCAAGCGTATTACATTTGGATACCATTTCTTATGGAGGATGTCCATTCGACTATATGCTAAGTAATGATGGTAGCTTAAAGGATATGGTGCCAACAATCTTCAGCTACAAAACCTATCCAAACCCGTTCAATCCGTACATCAATATATACTACGAGTTACCAACAAATGAACTTGTTAGCATAACCATTGTAAACCTTCTTGGACAAAAGATGAGGACTTTGGTAAATGAAATCCAGGTTCCAGGTAGATACCAGTATAAATGGGATGGCAAGGATAGTTTTGGAAAGACATTGCAATCTGGAATATACTTTGCAGTGATCAATAGGGAGTCTGGAACAGATATTTCAAAAATAACATTTCTGAAATAATTCGGAATAAAAAAAGGGTAGATTGATATTTCTGCCCTTTTTTATTTGGATTAAATTTTTATGTAGCCTATAAAACAACTTTCTCTTTTAAGAGGATTTAAATTGAAAAAAATTCAAATATTTTTAACCCTTTTTTTCATTTTATTTTTTGACCAAAGTCTTTTCTCCCAAACAACAGGAAAGATTTCAGGAAAAGTAATTGACGGGGAGTCTAAGGTTCTTCTTCTTGGAGCAAATGTTATACTTTTACCGACCCAGTCAGGGATAAGCACTGATGACAAAGGTTTATTTAACCTAATTAATGTTAGACCTGGTAATTATTCTATAAAAGTGATGATGATTGGTTACGAAACAGTCATTATCGAGGACGTTATTGTTTCAGTAAACCGCACGACCTCTTTAGACATTGAGATGAACCAGACTACTTTAGAAGGTCAAGAGGTGGTGATTTATGCAACAAAATTTAGTAGAAAGAAAGACCAAACAGGTACCGTAAAAAATATATCATCAGAAGAAATTGATATTCTTCCAGTCGAAGATTTAGGAGCAGTTGTTAATATGCAGGCAGGCGTAGTCGCAGGCCATTTTAGAGGTGGTAGGAACAACGAAGTAAGTTATCTAATTGATGGAGTTCCAGTGAACGATATTTATGGAGGAGTCTCTTCTGTTTCGAACCTTGAGGTGGATGCAGTAGAAGATCTTGAGGTCATCATGGGTACATTTAATGCGGAATATGGCAACGCTATGAGCGGTGTTGTAAATGCAGTTACAAAGGATGGGAATAATAATTTTGAGGCAAGTATAAATACGGGATCATCTACTTATTTAACTAAAAATAAAAGAAATGGCGAAAAAATATATCCAGGACTTGATCCATTTGGAATTAACTCCAATACTGACTTTAAATTTAATTTTAGTGGTCCTTTAATAAAGGATAAAGTATTCTTTTTCTCCAATTATCGTAGGCAAGATATTAATGGTCATCTGAATGGGATAAGGAGATATAATGTATGGGATTTAAGTAATTTTTACGATCAAGATTCCACTTTATGGTATAGTGAAAATACAGGTGATAGCACATATATACCCATGGGAACGGGAGACTATAATTCTCTGATGGGTAAGGTCTCCTTCAATTTGGGAAAAATAAATTTGTCAATCATGCAAAATCGAAATAATTCCACTAATCAGGGCTATAGTCACGCTTATAAATACAATCCAGATGGCAGATCTTTTAGCGAAGGGAAAACTATTCTTACCATGTTTCAGCTTAATCATTTTTTAAATGAGAAAATGTATTATGATATCAAATTTTCAAATACCGATAACCAAACCGGTTCCTATGTTTTCAAGGATTATGATTCATACATCATCGCACCTGATAATGGTATTTATCAAGGTTCGTTTTATTTTGAGGGAGACACAATCTATAATTACGTGAATGAAAAATATCATACCGCATATGGAACTGGTTTTTTCACAGGAGGACAAGACAAGGGACACTATGAGCGAAGTATCACTACAAATAATTGGCGGATGGATTTTGTATGGCAAATAAATAATTCACATGGAATTAAAACCGGTTTTTCTATCATGGAACATGATGTTTTCAGCAGATATCATACAGTTCGTAACGCATATACTGGCACTGCTCTAGAATCAGTTAGTTACAAACCAATTATTATGCCGGATAGTACAGTTTATGCTGACGTCTTTCATGTAAACCCAAAGGAAAGCTCTTTCTATATTCAAGACAAATTTGAAAGAGATGAGATCGTTGTAAATTTTGGAGTCCGCTATGATACATTTGATGCAAATACTTCATTTCCAAGCGATCGTAGAAATCCAGTTAATTCCTCAACCTACTACATAAAAAATTTCTCAGGAAAAGACAGCGTAGATAGTAATGGGAACTTCATCATAGATCAGGATAGAATGTCTATTCCTATTAAATCTAAAATTGTGTCTCAAGTTAGTCCTAGGTTTGGTTTTGCCTATCAGTTGGGTAAGGTCGCTGTCCTACATTTTAGTTATGGCCATTTTTTACAGATGCCTCCTCTGTATGCGATTTATGATAATCACTCATCCATTATTGGTCCAAGCGACTATTCTACAACAGTTGGCAATGCAAATCTAGGTTCAGATAGTTTAGGGTTAAATGCTCAAAAGACAGTGAGCTATGAAATAGGGCTATGGCAGGAATTAAGTAACAATTTAGGATTCGAGGTAAATCTATATTATAGGGATATTTATGACCTTTTGAGTCTAGCTGTTGTTAGTACTTACAACCAAATAGAATATGGAATTTACACGAATAAGGATTATGGAAATGTGAGGGGACTTGAGCTTAAACTGGATTATAGTAGTAACAATTTATTTATGCAGACAAATTATACATACCAATTTACTAGAGGAAATGCCGATAGCCCATTTCAGACGTTCAATAGACAGGGCGCAAGCACAGATAAAGTAATACGATTTATTCCAATGAGCTGGGATCAGAGGCATACTTTTAATGTTACTTTTGGCTATAAAACAAAATCATTTGGTGTAACAGCAACAGGATATTTTAATTCAGGAACTCCATATACCTTTGAGCCGCAAGGCGAGAGCAATCTTGCCCTTTTGAATCTCTATCCAAATAACGACTATAAAGTTTCAAACTATCATGCAGATTTATCTGGTTTCATAAATCTACCAAAATTATTCAATGTTACCCCAAAAATTGAATTTATAGTTTACAACATCACCGATCGCTTTAACGAATTTGGAGTAAGCTCTGAAACAGGTCGAGCATATACTTCTGTGGTTACAGAAGCGGAACTATCTGGACACAGAAGTGATTTTAATACCTACGAGGATAGGTACAAAGACCCTGCTGCGTTTGGCGCACCTCGGCAGGTTAAAATAGGCCTCACGATAGAGTTTTGAAATATTTTAAATACATAATTTTAGCTGTCCAGCTTTATAATGTGGTCTTACCACAGGGTTCAAACTACGCTGGCCCAGATGACGCTGCGGGTGATATTGAAGCTGAGAGAGAGGGTTACATGAATGGCAACAGGATATATCTTTACTATAGAAACACAACTGAGCTTTCGGACTGGCCAAAACCTAATGTATCTAAATGGCCAAATAGTCCGGAGGGTACTAAAATGTTAGATGGGGTTGGCCTTCTAGTAGGTGCAAGAGTCTACATTGAGGACGATCTAAATTCAGCAACTATAGATACTGTTCCAATTACCGATTTGGATTTGCTCGAAGATCAAAATCACCATACTCTCTATTATTTGCAAACCAGTTACAGGGAGGAGATGGATAGAGATCCAACAGGTCAGATCGAATGGGGTTTCTATCCGGTTTTCGGTTATTTTAACGAGAATAGTGAATACCCTGCAATTAGCAGGCTTCCGGAATCTTGGCCAAGTGCAGGGTGGCCATCTGCGAGCGGTCTGATTTGGCCTGGAGAGTGGAATGGAAGGTTTGGGAGAGGGGTTACTTATGCTGGGTTAGAAACATATTTTGTTGTAAATGATGCTCACGATTTGGAATATCTTGGTGAAGATGATTTAGTCAAATATTATCCGAAATACAGCAGCAAAAAAATAGGTGAAAATATATCGATACAGGCTGGAAAACCTTGGGGTGGCTTAGGGATAAGAGTTGAGACAAGGGGTTTTCAATGGAATAATCCGCAAGCAAGAGATGCAATATTCTGGGAATATAATATTGCAAATACATCAAACTATGATTTACCTGAGGTTTGTTTTGGATATTGGGTAGATAACGCTATCGGAGGGGATGCAGCTGATGATGAAGTAGGATATTTCAATGATCTCTTAGATATGTCATATTCATGGGATGAAAATGGTGTCGGCATTGCAGGCTTACTTCCTGGTATAATGGGTTTTGCTTATCTTGAGAGCCCTGGTTTAGCATATGATGGAGTAGATAACGATGATGATGGTATTATAGATGAGAAACGTGACAATGTTGCAACTGCTCTTGTTGGTCCTTATGATGGAATAGATAACCTAGAGAAGTTTTTAGAGTTCTACAGAATAACTGAATCAGAGCTAAAACAGCACTGGGATGCAGATGAGGATCAAGATTGGGAAGATGGAGATGATTCAAACGGAGATGGGATATATCAGTCTAATGAAAACCCGGGAAATGATGTTGGTCTAGATGGAGTAGGGCCACTTGAAATAAATTATACAGGACCTGATGAGGGTGAGGGGAATCATAGACCAGATTATGTTGAATCTGTTGGATGTGAGCCAAATTTTGCCGCAACTGATGTTACCGAATCGGATATGATTGGTCTTACTTCATTTCAGCTTTTTCCTATATTTGATCAGCATCCTGCACCTCCAGGAAGTCCTTGGTTTAGGAATGATGATGTCATGTGGGATTTGGTTTCTGCGGATACTTTAGCAGAATATTATGGTACCATTTCAAATTTAGTTGAACTATTTGCCTCAGGACCTTTTCCACTTTATAGAGGTAAAACAGAAAGGATCTCAATGGCAGAGATACATTCCTATGATCCACTAGAGGGTCTAAATTCATCAAACCATACTGCTCCTGCATTATTTCAACTAAAATCTATCGTTCAAACGATTTACGAAAAAGATTATCGTTTTGCTCAGCCTCCAAAGACCCCTACGCTCTCCGCAACTGCAGGAGATGGGTTTGTGATGTTAACATGGGATGACGATGCAGATAAGTTAACCAGAGATCCTTTTCTTGGTAATGTAAATGATTTTGAGGGCTATAAATTATTTAGGGCTTCGGACAAATATTTTTCTGATGCAGAGGTCATTACTGATGGGTACGGCACTCCGATGTTTCTAAAACCTATTTTCCAGTGCGATCTAGTAAATGAATACAGTGGATTCACTGATTATGGTTTAGTTAATGGAATGGCCTATAATCTCGGAGACAATACGGGGATTCAACATTATTTTAGGGATGAAAATGTTCAAAATGGAAGAACCTATTATTATGCGATAGTTGCTTATGATTATGGTGCAAAAGATATTGGTCCTGGAATCTCACCATCCGAAAATAGCACTGTTATTGATATTGATGAATACGATAATATTCGTGGTATAGGTAAAAATGTCGTTGTAGTTACGCCTAAATCTGATGCGGCAGGATATAGAGAACCTGATATAATTATTGATTCACTTAATAGTAATATTTTGGGGACAGGCCATGTAGAGCCTGTCATCGCTTCGAGGAGTCAGCTGAAATATGGGAATACATATCAAATAACTTTCGATGCTGATACTGCATATAATTCACAAAATCGAGCCTCTTATTATTCAAACCCTGGATTCTCTGTGTATAATAAGACGTCGCAAGAAGAGATTTATAGGGAGAGCCCTATTTTTGATTTAACGGGTCATGCAAATTTCAGAGGAAATAATCTGCTATATACTCAAGCTGCAGATATTTGGAATATGAACAATAGTGTTGTCTCCGATGTATTCGAAGGTATTCAGCTTAATATCTCGCAAAAATCAACTACCCCAATTTTAGATTCAGCAAACACTGGTTGGATCGATCCTGATACCAAAGGAGAACTGCACCTTACAATCACATCTCGTGAATCAAAATTACTCCCATGGGACTGTGAAATCGTTTTTACTGATGATTATAGCTATACATCGAAGGCCGATAATCCATTAGGAATTTATGATGAGTACGATAACAGGCTTTGGTTTCCCAACAGGATTATTCTTGGGGAATCTTTTAAGTTTTATGTAATCAATAAATCTATCAGGGATGAGGATGGTAACTATACTTTAATGGATCTAGTTGTACAAGACTACCCTGGATCTGGATGGAGTTTAGATGGAGAATTCAAACTGGAAAATGATCGAATTTTAGTTGGACAATTAGATTCCTCAAACAAATGGCTAGGGACATCATTCATAATCGATTTTCTTAATCTTAGTAGCTCTGAAATCCCTGATCCGGGTGCCAGATATTCGGTCAGTTGGGATAGAAATTTCTGGATTACTGATACATTTGAATTTACGATCGATTCAACCAAGGAGATTTTAGTGGAGGAGTTTAAGAATGACATGAAGAAGATCAGAGTCGTTCCTAATCCCTACGTCGGTACTAATGCTATGGAAGAAGCGGTAATAAATCCATTTCTTAATCAGCCAAGAAAAATCATGTTCACTAACATTCCTTCACAATGTCAAATTACAATATTCACTCCAAGTGGTGTAAAAGTAAAAACAATTATTGTTAATATGGCATCTATTGGTATTGATGATGGCATGATCCACTGGGATCTTTTAAATGAGGAGGGTTTAGAGGTTGCTGCTGGTATGTACATTTATCATGTTAAACCAAATTTCTCAAATGACGTGCTTAATTCAGAAGAATCAATTGGGAAGTTTGCAATAATAAAATGAAATTATTTATAATTTTCCATATTTTTTTCAGTATTTGCTATTCACAATATCGGTACGGCACCACCTCAGCTAATTTTCTAGAGATTGGGACAAGTAGTAATGCAGTAGGAATGGGAGAGGCATATGTTAGTATTGCAGATGATGCTATTTCTGCTTACTGGAACCCCGCAGCATTAGCTCAATTGGATGGTTTTGAGTTGGGTGTTTCATCGCAGAATTGGGTTGCAGATATTCGACATTTTTCTGTTTCAAGTGCACTAAGCATGGGCAGTTTTGGAACAATTGGCTTATGGTTTACAGATTTTGATTACGGTTCAATTGAAGTCACAAATGTATTGAACCAAAATGGTACTGGCGAGTCATATAGAGCAAATGAGTTAGCTGCTGCGATAACTTATGGAAAGAGTTTAGTAGATTGGTTTTCATTTGGTGCTTCTTTAAAATCAATCAATTCAAATATATGGCATACAACAGCTAGTGCGGTAGCTTTAGATTTAGGTGTTATTGTAAGAACGCAATTTTTCAGTATTTCTAATGATCGTAAAAATGGTATGAAGATTGGGATGAGTATCTCAAACTATGGTTCAAAAATGCGATATGATGGTATTGATCTTATTAATCCGATAGATATATTAGAAAATGAAAATGGAAATTATGAAACAGTGATTGGCCAGTTTAGAACAGAATATTGGGAACTGCCTCTAATTTTTAGAATGGGTGCGTCTATAAAACCAATTGTGAAATATAACCAGGCGCTCATTTTATCCGCTGATATTCTACACCCTAATAATAATAGTGAATCTATTAATATAGGAAGCCAATACAGTTTCGTGATCGCTGATGGAAACACTTTTTTTCTCAGAACTGGATTAAAAGGTATTGGTATAGAGCAAGCAAATGAAGAGACTAGCCTTTTAGGCTATAAACTTCCTTTTGCGAGCTTAACCTATGGTATAGGTTTTGAGAAAAAATTAGTGAGAAATCAGCGAATAGGAATTGATTACTCCTATCAATCAGTTGGTATCTTGGGGGATGTTTCATTGATTTCAATGCGTTTAAAACTTTTTTAAAAAAACGATTAAATACTCAAGATTAATGGCCCGAGCTGGTTATTACCTTTTAACTTTATTTTTTTTCGTGCATTTATCTTGTACAAAAAAAAATAAGTTCAACTCGCCTGAGACTTCAGTATTAGCAGTGGTCAGAGATAGGATTATTACCGTAAATGATTTCATAAAAAGATGTGAGTATGTTCCAAGACCTGCATATTGTAAAGGCGAAAACTATATCCACAAAAAAATTGCAATGAACTCATTAATAGCTGAAAAAATTTTAGCAATTGAATTTGAGAAAATGCAATTATCTTTGAATGAGCCTCAGATAAATTTGATTGAGGGAAGAAAAGAACAAGCGATGCGACAGTTGATGCTTAAAACCTATGGATATGATTTTGTTGAGGAAGACAAAAATAAAATTGAATTACTTATGTTACTTCGATCAAGAATTTATGAAACCTCATTTCTGACAATTCATAAAGAAAAGCAAATTGCACTCTCAAAAGTCGAAAAAATTTTTAATAAAGAAGAATCATTAAACTCAAACAATACAATTAAAAGCAAGGTGTTAAGATTTAATGATGAGATGATCCAACCTGTTAAAGAATTATTATTTTACGATGGTCCTAAAAAAAATAAAATATTTGGACCATATAACATTGATTCAACTAATCTTTATTTAAATATAAAAGGCTGGACAGCATCTGTAATAGTGACTCAAAAAGAAAAAAATGATGCATGGGAGTCTGCAAAAAAAGATTTTGTTGAAAAAGAGGCTTTGAATTTTTATTCGAGCTATGTTTCTAAATTATTGAAAAATAAGGAAATAAATTTTTATAAAGAAAGTTTTAATAGGTTTGCTAGTAGGGTATCTGATATTTATATGATTGAAAAAAAGGAAAAAGAAAAGGTTTTGCAAGATGCTGTCTGGGAGCAAAACGGTGAACTCAAACTAGAAAATTTAAGTCAGCTTGACAATCTGAAATCCGAGATCATTTTTTCACATGAAGATAAAAGTTGGGCTGTGTCCGATTTGATGGAATTAATAAAAAAGCATCCACTTGTATTTAGAAATAAAAAATTCCATCCCCAGCAGTTTAATGCCGAACTTAAGCTATCAATCGCTGACCTTATAAGAGATATGCATATTACCAAAAGAGCTTACGATTTAGGTTTAGATAAAGATGTGAATATCATTCAGGTAAAACAAAAATGGGAGGATTACCAGCGTTCAGCATTAGTAAAATTACATTACCTGAAAAAGATACCAAATCTTGATAATATTTATAATAATAAGTTCCCAGAAAATTTTTTAGTCAAAGCTATCGACTCTCTACAAAAAATTTACAGCAATGATATAAAGATTAATACAGATGAACTCGGAAATATTAAACTATCCAAGATTGACCTATTTGCAAGATATTCAAACCAGGCATATGTAAATCTCGAGCCATCGTTTCCTATCTTGACAGATGATCATTTATTTGATTATGGATCTATCCTAAAGTGAAATTGGATAAAAAAAAATGCACTCTTATCCTAATAATTATTTTGCATAGCTGCGAAAATGAGCAAAGCCAAAAAGAAGTATCAGTAATAGCAGGTTGTACTGATGGAAATGCTGATAACTATAATAGTCAGGCTAGCGTAGATGATGGCAGTTGTTCTTATTTTGGTTGCACTAATCCCAATGCAGTTAATTTTGATTCTTCGGCAACAATAGATGATGGGAACTGTATCTATCAAGATGAAATTCCAATAGGATACCAATACTTTTGGAATGATGAATTTAATGTAGACAGCCTTAACCAAAATTATTGGAATATTGAGCTAATGAATGCTGGAGAAATAAATAATGAAAAACAAGAGTATGTAAAAAGTTCTAAAAACTTATATCAGGAAAACGGTAATCTTGTTATCAAAGCAAGAAAATCAACTCCATTTGATCCAAATAATCCATCATACACGTCATCAAGAGTAAATACAAAAAACAAGGTACACATGAAATATGGGTATATTGAGGTAAGGGCTAAACTACCATCAGGTATTGGGACTTGGCCCGCAATATTTATGTTAAGCGAAGAAATAGAATCTGTGGGGTGGCCATTTTGTGGTGAAATAGATATTATGGAACACGTTGGGTATCAAGAAAATCATATTTTCTTTAGTATCCATAATGGTTTCTTAAACAGTAATGTACATGGTACAGATCAGCAAGGAGTTTTTTATTCGGAAGGTGTAGAAGATGAATTTCATATTTACTCTATGACTTGGGATTCTACAAAAATTGAGGGATATTTTGATAATCAATTATATTTCACGTTTAATAAACCTATATCAGCAACTTATAACGAATGGCCTTACGATAGCCCATATTTTTTAATTTTAAACCTTGCAATTGGTGGAGACTGGGGAGGGCAAGAGGGTATTGACAATTCTATTTTCCCCGCAACATATATGATTGATTATGTGAGAATCTATTCAAAAATACTTTACTGATATCAATGGTTCGAATATTTTACTTTTTTATTATTATGGGGACTGTTTTATCCCAAAAACCATATCATGGTGGTGAATATAGAACATTAGAACCCTTCTTATATGGTAGATTTGAAGCGAGAATAAGAACAGCAAGTGGGTCTGGTGTAGAATCTTCCTTTTTTTCTATCAGGGATTTTTGGGCAGAGGGTCTTTGGGATCCTCAGAATTGGTGCGAAATAGATTTCGAAGGTTTAGGTAATCAAAATTATAGCATTCAAACAAATATTATTTCCGCGGGAGAGACACATCATGAAAAACTTTTGGATCTGCTTTAAAGCACTCATGAAAATTTTACAACTTATGCATTTGAGTGGACTCCCGATTATATTGCACTTTTCATTAATGATAGTATACTTAGGTACAGTAATGACTCATATGTCTCATCATCTATTTATCCTCAAAAAGTTATGATTAATATTTGGCAACCCATTTGGGAGGATTGGGTTGGAATTTTCAATCTTGATGTGCTTCCAGATTATGCATTTTATGTTTGGGTAAAATATTATAATTATACGCCTGGTTCTGGGACAAGTGGCAGTGAAAATAATTTTTCTTTAGAATGGGTAGACAATTTCAATTATATTGATGATTCAAGGTGGCAAAAAGCAACACATTCCTGGTATTCAAATAATGCCCAATTTATTCAGGAAAATGCTGTTTTTAGATATGGTGACCTTATATTATGTATAACAAGTAATACCATATCTTGTTATAAGTCCACCCCTTTAGGTACGAATCTAGAACATGATAAATTTATACAAACTAAAGAATCGCCCATATATCCAAACCCATTTAACTCTAAATTATTAATTAGCTTATCAAATCAAGAACAAAAAGAATTAACTGGAATTAATATTTTTGATTTAAGCGGAAAAATTATTTTCAATAAAAAATATACAAATAATACTGACTCAAATATCAAAATTGATTTTAGCAATAGCAGTTTATCAGGCGGAGTTTATTTTGTAGAAATTATTTTCACTTCAAAAAAACAGTTTTTAAAAGCACCTTACTTAAGGTAGCTATTTCAAAAATGTTAATTTAATAGTTGATTTTGCGTTTGATGTTTCAATATTAATGAAGTAAATCCCTGATGGCAGACTCTTCATTTCACTGGATTTCATGTCCCAATTAATTTGATTAACTCCTTTGTTCGACATTACAGGATGGTTTAAAACTAAATTTCCAAAAACATTATAAATATTTATATCTGTTTTTAGGTAAAAATCACTATTCCATTTAATTTTCGCAATACTATTCACGGGATTCGGATAAATGGTTGGTCTCAAGGACATTGGAATTATTGATTCATCAATATTTTGAAAAATGATACTTTTTAAGTTGAAGCCACCCGTCTCTGCTTTGATCTTCATTTTCGTTTTTCCAGATAAGGACACATTACCAATTGTTATCGTTCTCCAACCATTATCCCATCCATTTGTATTTGGCAATTGGACCTTATGAAAAAAATAACTTGAGTCAAATTCAACAGTAACTTCACACCCATTTATGTAGGAAGCAACCTCGAGAGAAACTTTTTGATTTGTAGGTTTACCAGGATTAAGAGTATAAATCATCCATTCCCCATCTTCAATCCAGCCTACATAATAACTCTCTTCAATTCCTGCATTACTGACTCCAATATCAACCCCATCGTTTCTATAAGTCCACCCATTGTTCCAAGACTTTGTTTCTGGACTAAATTTATTTGGATCCACGCTTTGGTTATCATAATAAGCTACTCCGTTATTTCCAGTATCATAATTTATAGATGGTAATTGGCCAGGAGGTTTAAATGAAGAAAAGGGTTTTGAAACATAGCTAAACGAACTATCTACTAAAGCTCTGACTAATCCTATGTTTATGTCACAAGAGTCAAATGAAGTTAATTCAGCAAAAGACATGAGCGTTGTAAATGCATCCAAGGTATCTGGTTTCGGTCCAGAACCCTGCCAAAAATCTATAATCCTTTGAAAATCTTCAGTTTTTCTGTAACTAAATAAACTTGAGATTCGTTCTAAACTTTTAAAATTCCACCAGCTCCAACCAATATTTTTTGATTCAAAAAAACTTTTTTTATTATGAGCCCAGGTATTTGAATTTTCACCTACCTCCCCAACCCACAATGGAACATTAAATTGCTTCTGAAGATTAGTTGTGTATTGATGAATGTAATTAGTATCATCAATACCTCCAATATAATGGTGGAAACTGTAAACCATTTCACTATCAAATGGAGGCAACAAACCTGAGTGGTCATTACCATACCAATTACCTTCAATAATTACGATATGGTTTTGATCTACTTCTCTGATTGAATCTATTGAAGTTTCATAAGTCTGCCTTAAAACAGAAGGTCCTTTCCCCCAAGGTAAAACTGGCTCATTTAATAAATCGTATGCGGCGATTATTGGTTCATTAGCATAGTAATCCGCAATATATTTCCATATTGATGCTAGCCACTCCTGATTACTCTCTTCCGTGAATAAATACGCATTCTGCCCATCTGAATCAGAAAAATCATTAGTATTTTGTGCTCCAGGTGCCGCATGCATATCCAAAATAATATAGATTCCGTATTTTTTGCACAAACTAATTACTGGGTCAAGAATTTGAAATCCCTCTTCGGAAAATGAGTTTTTTGACGCAGAAAAATGTTTGTAGTGAAGCGGTATCCTGAGCGCATTGAACCCATTATCTGCTAAAAATTTTATCTCCTTTTCATTTATATAGTTTTCTCTATACGCTTCAAAAAATAATTTTTTCTTATCGGAGCCGATTAAATTCTCAATTTCTGTCTCTAACACACTAGTTGAGCCAAATCCAGGATAGTTCCACATGTATCCTTCAAGAACTAGCCACCCACCCAAGCCAAAACCTTTGAGGATAACCTTTTCATTATTTTCATTTACAATAATTTCACCATCAGTTTTCAAAAATCCAAATAATTGGCCAACGAGAAAAATATTGAAAACTATAAATATAAATTTATTCTTCATTATAAAATCTAATTATTCACCCGTTTTATATAAAATAATATGGCTTTCCATCTGATTAGGTTTGGAAATGACATTAGATCACTTCTTTATTTTATAAACTAAATATCCCGATGGGGATATATGATCCAATTGAGATTTTTCATCCTTGAAAATAACATCAACAGATTTCGTAATATTGATGACATTACTTTTAGATGTAAGATTTATCATTACCCCGTATTCCTCATCACCAATTTTTCGATAAAATCCAATTATATTATAGGGGAGAGAGTCTACAAAAGAAATTGAATAGTTATTATTCCAAAAAACTGGATTATTTTTTTTTAGCATGATCAAGTTTTGATAAAATTGACTGTCTGGGTAATTAACCCATTCAATCGAATCTTTTTCAAAAAATTTTAATTGTTTATTGAGCTTCGCCTCTTGGCCAGAGTAAATCATGGGCACTCCTGGGAGTGTAAATATCATTGTCATGATAGGATAAATATTTTTTCCAAAATGGTTGACCATGATTCTCCCCCAGCTATTTTCATCATGATTATCAAGAAAATTCATTCTTAAGCTATTGCTAGGATAAGATTTTGGAAGATTTAAGTAATATTCTTTTATTTCTGAAGATTGTTGTTGGCCATTGGCAATATTTTTTAATAAATGATATAGACCCCAATTATAATCTGTATCAAAAGCTTTGTGAAGAAGATCGGGTTCATCTGATTCTGCCAGCATAAATATTGGCTTAATTTTACGCAATTCTGATATTGCAGACTTCCAAAAGTCGGTTGGAACCATATTGGCTACATCACACCGAAATCCATCAACATTTACGTATTTTACCCAAAAAGCCATAGCATTAGTCATATACTTTCTGAGATCATTATTATCATAGTCCAAATCAATTACATCAAGCCAATCTGTCCCGGGTGGATGTTGAAATTTTCCAGTTTGGCTCTTGGTGAACCAATCGGGGTTTTTATCAACAATATTATTATCCCACGAAGTATGATTAGCAACCCAATCAATAATTACATACATACCCATTTCATGAATTGTATCAACCAAGGATTTGAATTCATTAAGGGTGCCAAATTCTGGATTAACTTGGTAGTAATCCATTACGGAATAATAACTCCCAAGAGTACCTTTTCGATTTAATTTCCCTATTGGGTGCATTGGCATGAACCAGAGAATACCCACACCCATTGACTTTAATCTTGGTAGGTGATTTCTAAAAGCATCTATGGTACCCTCAGGAGTAAACTGGCGAAGGTTTACTTCATATATAGTTAGGCTGTCTGACCACTTTGGTGTTGTGTTATTGTTTTGAAACATATTACATCCGGTAAATACCAATAAACACCCGGAGAGAAAATAGAGTTTCATACTCTAATATAAACCGAGCCACTTGTTGCCTGAATATTTACATAACCCTCGGAAATTCTAAATCCCCTTAAATCAACTTTGCTTCCATTTGCGACTTGTAACCACTTTCCTGGAGGGAGTTTTACATTTAATGTTTCTGATTTATTTCCATTTAAAAAAATAGTTATATTGTCCCTAATAACATAGCCCAAGCCTAACTCATTTTTAATGTTAAGAAATTTTATTTTGTCCAGGGTGCTTCTCCTTAGTTCAGGATATTTTTTCCTTAACGCAATGAGACCGATATAATAATCAACCAATAGCTCATTTTGGTGGGCATCTTCCCAATTAAGCCAATTAGTTTCATTATCTTTATTATAAGAATTTGGATCCATTTTCCCAACGTCAGGGTCCGGAACTTTGGTAGGTGCAATAATTTTGGAATGAGCCCATTCTTGGCCTTGGTGGATAATAGGAATCCCTTGACTGGTAAAAAGTATTAAGGCTCCAAGTGTGTTCAGTTTTTTAATTTCAGGTGTTAACTTTATGTGTTCTAAACGATCATTAATAATTTCATCTTGATGGTTCTTACCCAGACTAATCCGCAGGTAGTCGCTAAAGGAATAATTATCATGCACTTCTAAAAAATTAATAGAGTTTTCGGATGAAACATATAAGCCGCCAGTTGATAATAGGGATCCGCCTATAATATTTTTTAAACTATTTATATTATCTGTTGGTCTATAGGTACCAAAAAGAAAACCTTTATTGGAAAAATTATGTAGATCTCCCCTAAGAATATCCCTAAAACTATCATTAAAAGATCCCCAGCCCATACGAGAAAATTCAGTCTGTTTATTATCCCATGCTTCACCATAGACTACTACATCAGGATTAATACCTTGGAGCTCTTTTAGAATTAGTTTTGCTGTTTTCGATGAAAGAAGATTAGCTTGATCAAACCTGAATCCATCAATGTGATAATCAATCATCCAATACTTTAAGCTTTCAATTATGTAATTTGTCACATGTTGATTATCTGAATCTAAAAGATTGCCACAGCATTGACTTTGGAAATCTCCATCCTCTTTAAGCTTGAAATATAAACTTGGATCAATATACTTAAGTGGATGATAATCATAGTTTGAGACGTGATTAATTACTACGTCTAAAAACACTGCTATTTCATTCTTATGTAATACTCTAATCATCTCTTTTAATTCAGTTACTGCTCTTCCATCAATACCGTTCCACTTATTAGGGATACTAGTACCATCTGACGCATAGTAGCTTTCAGGAGCCATGAAAAAAGTAGGCATGTATCCCCAGTGATTTCTTTCATAAGGATTCCAGGAGTTTGTCTTACCTTCGATCGTTTCTAAATATGGCATTTCTACATTAGCAAAGTCCCAAATAGGTAACAATTGAACTGCATTAACTCCAAGGTTTTTTAAGTGCTTAATACCCCCGACCTGATTATCTGAAACAAATCCCTTATATGTTCCTGGATAGTTTGACCCTGATGAAGGATGTTTTGTCATGTCACTTACATGCGTCTCATATATTATAAGGTCCTTTTTATTTATACGTTTCCATGAATCTCCTTTCCAATCAAAATTTGTATCTATGACAAGGCTTTTTGCTATATGGCGCCATGTATTTTGAGTAACGGCTGATTTGGAGTAAGGGTCAGCTACAATGACAGTCGAATCGTTTTTTTCTCCTTCTAGCCGATATCCGTATAGTGTTCCATAACCATGATCTTTAAGGAAATAGGACCAAATTCCATTTTCTATTTGGGCCATTGGAAACTCAATTCCTGAATTATCATCAAATTTAGAAAAAATCACTAAATATACCATCTCAGAGGAAGGTGCTAGCAACCGAAATTGTATTCCTTCTTGTTGGACAAAAGCTCCGTATGAGAGTCCATAACGTGGAGCTGGATCAATGCATGACATCAAGAATAGAAAAAGAGCAGTAAGAACTATTGAAACTGATTTAAATACCATGATACTGCGTAACCCAAGAAAAAAATTAATTTGAGTTTATAATGCAATGGTCCAATTGAACCTTTTTCATTGGCTCGTAATATCCCAGACAACGACCACTGATTATTATTTCATTTTTATCGAACCATTCATTCTCCAGGCTGGTATCCATAAAACAATAAACTGAATTATTTAGGACTAAAGTAGAATCGGATTTTTGGGTGACTACTCCCTCAATTGATAGAACCTGGCCAAGAAAATTTTTGCCTTCATTCATCTGAAAATACCATAGAATATCTTTTGCTGAAATTAATTCAAGTGTATCGGTATTTTTGATATCAACGGTCTGTTTTTTTACGGCTATATAACCGTAAATACCCATCAAAAAGACGAGTGTTATTAGCCTTCTGGTCACCTTCTTATGTCTAAAAAATCCTCTCATGGAATCAGAAAATACTGTTTTGAAATTTTCTTATAATATGTTTCTTTTTATTCAAGCTTTATTATTCCAACAAAATAGTATGGTCCATCCGAATTTCACCCAAGAGATCATCAAATCCAATGCATCTTCCTTTGACAATAACGTATTTATTTAATTTAATCTGATTTTCAATTTTATTTTCAGGTATACATACTACGCTGTTGTCTATGATGTATAGTGAGTCTTTTACAGATGAAATAGTTCCAGAGATTTGTATGATTTGATTTATTTTTTCATCTCCTCCACCAGATTCAAACTCTTTTAAAAGGTTTTTTGCGGATATATTTGTCACAGGTTCCATTGATACCCAATTAGTGTGTGGGTATTTATATGTAACTAAATAGATACCAATTACAATAAATGACAATATTAATAATATGGCAATAATTTTCTTGAATTGAAGTAGTTTCATTATGCCTAAATTTAGCAATTATTACCTTCACCTGAGACAACCCTATTGATGATTATATTATGGAATGTTCGGATAACTTTTTGTATTAGTTTTGTCAATTTTTTTAATATTTGATTAAGAAATGATAAGAAACAAATTATTAAAATATTTTTGAGTGGGTTTTGCTGTTAAAAGGTTAAGTAGGTTACTTTACATGGAATATAAAACTTAATAACTAATTTTTGATGTAAAATTGAATTGAAGAAATTTGTTTTAACATTATATCTTTTACAGGTTCTGGTGGCTCAAAAGTATATCACTAGGAATGGGAGTGTATCTTTTTTCTCTGAAACTCCTATCGAAGACATTAGAGCTCTTAACAAACAAACTTCATGTGTTTTGGATATTAATACCGGTAGTTTTGCATTCCAAGTCCCTATCCGGGGTTTCATGTTTAAGAATGCTCTCATGCAGGAACATTTTAATGAGAACTATATGGAATCTCATGATTTTCCGAAAGCTACATTTAGAGGTGGTATTGAAAATTGGTTAGATTTTAAATTATCTAAACAATCACAAGATATTAGTGTTAAAGGTGCCTTGACTATCCATGGTGTTTCAAAAAAAATAAGCGTTTCAGGTACGATCCTGAAGGATAGAGACCAAATTAAAGGTGTTGCATTTTTTGACATCTCTCCTTCCCATTACAACATTAAAATTCCAAGAGTTGTTCGCGATAAAATTGCAAAAACAATACAAATTTCAGTAAATGTAAAACTAGAAGAAAGATGAGATTTTTCACTATAATCTGTTTCATTACGATAGGTCTAACTTTTTCCCAAGATGAGTTAATGGACTTTTTTGATGATAATAGTCAGGAACTCTTTCCAGTTATTGCAACTTTTAAAGCTACCAGAGTCGTTAATATGCAATCGGTTGAGTTACCTCGCCAAAAAACTCTAGAGTTCATGGTGCAACACAGATTTGGCTCAATTAAGAATGGTTTTTATGATCTTTTTGGATTAGATGAGGCAGTAGTTCATTATGATTTGAAATATGGAATCAGTGATAAAATTGCATTTGGTCTTGGCAGAAGCTCTTGGAGAAAAACATATGACTTTATGTTAAAAATTAAATTATTCAATCAGACTCAAGGAGGAGGAAAAACTGTTCCATTTTCTCTGGTTGTCTTTTCAAATGTTGGTGTTGATACTTACAGAGAAGATGGCAGAACCCCAAATAAAATCTCTAGTAAAATGAAATATCTTAATCAATTTATCCTAGGAAGAAAATTTAATAGCAGATTCTCAGCACAAATATCTCCATCTTGGGTTCACAAAAATTTAGTATCTACCAATTTAGATAAACATGACCTGTTTTCTGTTGGGTTGGGGGGAAGAATAAAATTAACTAACCGCTCTTCGATTAACGGAGACTATTTTTTCCCAATTGGCAACAGAGCAAACCACTACAAGGCTGGGTGGGGTTTAGGATGTGATATAGAAACAGGAGGCCATGTATTCCAACTGATGATTACTAATTCTAGAGGAGGATATGAAGGGTCATATATCGAAGATGCCACTGGGTCTTTTGATAATAAAAATATTTTTCTTGGTTTTAATATTACTAGATCTTTCACTTTATAATTTTCTTTGGTATAATTAAATGAATGCAAAATATTTTTCCTTATTTTAAAAAATTAGTACTTATTTTTGTTATTAATATTTTAGGATGCACCAGCATCAGGATCTTTCAGTATAGTGATATCCCATCTCCAAATGGTCCACATTTAGTTGGGACAAAGGTAGTTGAATGGATAGATACTACAAGATTTAATCTTGTTAAAAATAGTCATAGTTTATACAGAAAAATTATAGTTCAAATCTGGTATCCTGGCCAAAATAAAGAGACCCATAATAGATTCTCTTATTTTGGGAATGATAAAAAAAGAATAGATGAGTTAGCATATCAATACGGTATTCCCAAAATTTTTCTTTCGGGAGCAGAAAATATAAAAACAAGATCTCAATTAGGACTCGAACCTGAGGCGGCCTCAGGTCCTTATCCATTAATTATTTTTTCGCATGGAAGAGCTGGATACAGACATCAGAATTCAATTCAATGCGAAGAATTAGCAAGTAGGGGTTACATTGTCATAGCAGTCAATCATACATATGATTCTTATATTACTATTTTTGAAGACGGCTCAATTGCGCCCTATTTATCTGAGAAAAAAGCAATTGAGACAGGTTTAACGAAAAAAAAGATAACCACTAAAGACAAACTTCATTTGCGGAGCGATGATCTAGAGTTTGCTCTCAAAAAAGTTGATTCCCTAAAAAATAAAGATCGATTATTTGGATTAATTGATTTAGATAAAATAGGAATGTTTGGTCAATCTTTTGGTGGTGCAACAATCATAAATGTTGCATCAAAAAATGATCGTATCGATGCTATAGCTGGTCTTGATACATGGTTTATACCTTTAGATAGCGTAATAATTAAAAGTGGAGTGGAAATACCGTTTCTACATCTTGGGCAAGATAAATGGATTGGGATGCCTAAGAATTATAAAATCATGAAAGAACTTATGAATAATAGTTCTGGGAAAAGTTATCATTTTGCATCAAAAAAAATGGGACATTATGATTTTACAGATGGACCTCAGTTTGCCCCCCCAATAAGAGTAGTTATACCTTATTTCGGCTCAGAAAATAGGAATGAAATGAGAAGTATGTTAAACACTATGCTAGTGAGTTTTTTTGATAAACAGTTAAAAAATAAAAATCATATCCAGCTTGACAAAGTTTCAAAAAATTTCCACTCAATTTTAGCAAACTGATTATTTAGATGGTTTAGTTTTTTTTATTTTTTTTGACTCTTTGTTTGCAGGAATACTTTTTTTCTTTTTTGATGTTTTTTTATTTTCTCCAAGAATAAGTAATTCAATATTTTTCAACAAATCAATAAAATTCATATCAATTATTTTCCTTAAAGAATTTCAGGAACATAGGTATAATTTGACCTGTCTGGGCGATCGTAATTCTTTTGCTGAGTTCTCTTGGGCAAATTTAGCTCGGGGTGGTCAATTGGCTCATATTTCATTTGTTCAAGAAAATGGTTTATACAGTTTACTCGGGCTTTTTTCTTATTATCAGATTCAACAACATTCCATGGAGAGAATGCTGTATCTGTATGTTCAAACATGTTATCTTTAGCTTTGGAATATTCATCCCATCGGTTCACAGATTCTAAATCCATCGGACTAAGTTTCCAACCTTTTGTAGGATCTTCTGCTCTATTTTTAAATCTTTTCATTTGTTCTTCGGAACTAACAGAGAACCAATACTTTATCAATTGTATCCCAGAGCTAATAATCATTCTCTCAAATTGGGGGCAAGTTTGTAAAAAGTTAATATACTCTTTATTTGTACAAAATCCCATTACTCGTTCCACTCCGGCCCGATTATACCAACTTCTATCAAAAATCACAATCTCTCCAGCTGCTGGAAGGTGAGGGACGTAGCGTTGGAAATACCATTGAGTCTTTTCTCTCTCTGTTGGCGCGGAAAGAGCAACAACTTTACAATGCCTTGGGTTTAAGTTTTCAGTTATTCTTTTTATAGTGCCGCCTTTTCCAGCAGCATCTCTTCCTTCAAATATTATAGCAATTTTTTTTCCATGCTCAATGACCCACTCTTGCATCCTAACCAACTCAATCTGTAATTGTCCTAACTTTTTTCCATATTTTTTATTTAAATCATTTTTTTCGCTCATTATAACAGCTACCTCTCATTTGGTTTTTTTATATTATCTAAAGTGCATGAGGCCCAACTATGATATAGAAATTAGTTTTAAGATCTACATGAAGAGTATCTAAAAATAGTAAAAGATTCTAATCTATATTAAACTGGTTTAGTAATGCGGCACCATATACTCCTGCAGAGTCTCCCAGTTGATTTTGCAGGATCGGAGTATCTACAAAATTGCTAAATACATTTTTAAAAACTTTGTTTTTTCCTTCGTTGTAAAGAAAAGGTATATTAGAGACTCCACCGCCTAAAACAATTATATTTGGGTCAAGTATATTTACTACCATCGAAAGTGATCTTCCAAAGTTTTCAAGAAATCTTTTTTTCCATTTTCGGAAAAGGTCATTTGGCTTATCTTGGTAGGTAGATATAATTTTTTTTAGAGATAAGTCTTCGCCGCTCAAATTATACCAATCTTCTTCCAACGCTTTTCCACTTATGTATTTTTCTATACATCCTCTTTGTCCACAATAACACTCTGGCCCATTTTGTGAAATAGATATATGACCCCATTCTCCGGCAATTGATAGTCTCCCTTGATGTAGTTTTTTATTGTGGACAATGCCGCCCCCAACTCCCGTACCCATGATTACCCCGAAGACCATTTGATAATCTTTTGCTGCGCCGAGGTAAGCCTCCGCAATAGCAAAGCAGTTAGCATCATTTTCAATTTCTATTTTACATTTTAATTTATGCTCTAGATCATCTTTTAATGGCATTCCATTTAAACATATTGTATTACTATTTTTTATGTTGCCAGTTTTGGGTTCAATAGCACCCGGGCAGCAGACTCCAATACTTGCATTCTTTTCTGATTTTAATTGTAATTGATTTATTAAATCAATAATTCGATCTAATACTGCGCCATATCCATCTTTTTGATTTGTTAAGATTCTCTTCCTATGCAAGACCTTTAGATCGTCCTCAATAAGGATACCTTCGATTTTTGTTCCTCCCAAATCAATTCCAATTTTATTCAATATCAAAACTCACTTTGTAAATTTTTATTAATGATTAGAAAAAGTCTTTGCAGTTAATTTAGTAATAATTTGATTTATAACAATAAAATGGATGAAGATTAAGGTTTAAGCATCATATGTTTTGTTAATTAATACATTATCAAAGATAATTTGCTTTAAGTTAAGGGAAATCAATCAACGTTTTATTAATAAAAAATTTCATATATTTCTCTATTTTGTATTTAATGGATAAAAAATTTATACTGGCACTTGATCAAGGAACCACCAGTTCTCGGGCAATTTTGTTTAATCGTAGAGGTCAAATAGAAGTAATAGCCCAAAGAGAGTTTAAACAAATTTATCCAAAATCTGGATGGGTGGAACATAATCCACTGGAAATTTGGTCCTCACAATACAAAGTTGCCAAAGAAGTGGTAATAACTAAAGATCTAAAAAATATCTCTGCTCTTGGTATCACTAATCAACGGGAAACAACAATTATCTGGGAAAAATCAAGTGGTAAACCAATATATAATGCGATTGTATGGCAAGATAGAAGGACGGCTGACTATACAGATAAATTGAAGAAGGATGGGCTGGAGCAAATTGTTCAAAATAAAACTGGCCTTAAACTGGACCCTTACTTTTCTGCTACTAAAATAAAATGGATATTGGATAATGTTGAAGGTGCTAGAAAAAAAGCAGAAAATAGTGAACTCGCTTTTGGAACCGTAGATTCCTGGTTAATGTGGAACTTAACCAATGGTAAGATCCATATCACAGATGTTACGAATGCATCCAGAACCATGATTTTTAACATTCATAAACTATGTTGGGATACTGATCTGTTAAAAATCTTTGACATACCGGAATCCATTTTACCAAATGTTGTGCAAAGCAGTGAAATTTACGGTTTTAGCGGCAAAGGAATATTTAGTTCCGAGATTCCAATTAGCGGAATAGCTGGGGATCAACATGCTGCGCTCTTTGGACAAAATTGTATTGAACAAGGTATGGTGAAAAATACATATGGAACTGGCTGTTTTATGTTGATGAATACAGGATCAAAACCGATAAAATCAAAAAATAATCTATTAACTACTATTGCTTGGAAAATAGATGATAAAATTGAATATGCATTGGAGGGAAGTGTCTTTATTGGCGGAGCTATAGTTCAGTGGCTGCGAGATGGACTTGGTCTTATTAATTCTGCTTTGGAAATTGAGGAATTAGCAACTAAAGTAAATGACACTGATGGGGTTTATGTTGTCCCTGCATTTTCTGGTCTTGGAGCGCCACATTGGGACCCACATGCTAAGGGTATAATTACTGGTATTACAAGAGGTATTACAAGCAGCCACATTGCAAGAGCTTCTTTAGAGGCAATTGCATACCAGAGCCATGATTTAATTAATGCCATGGAAAATGACTCAGGCATCCAACTACAGCGGATTCAGGTTGATGGAGGTGCTTGCAGCAACAATTTTTTAATGCAGTTTCAAGCAGATATTTCTGATGCCCCTGTGATCAGACCAAAAATAACGGAAACAACAGCTCTTGGCGCTGCTTATTTTGCAGGGCTCGCCACGGGATTTTGGGAGGGGCAAGATCAAATTTCAGAACAATGGGAATCTGAAAAAGTGTTCAAACCTTCATTGGGTAGAAATGAGGTAAAAGTCCTATATGAAGGTTGGTTAAAAGCAGTAGAGAAAGCAAAAAGTTGATGAAACATGCAAATATAATTGGTAAGATATTGTATATTTGAGCAAGTCCACTAATACTTGCAGTAAGAATATTGCAAGTCTGATTTTCAAAAAGAACGTGAGGTGAAATTTTGAAAAATACATTCATAGCTGTCCTGTACTTATCTTTAGCTTTCTCTTCTTCCAATAAAAAATATTCCACCGATAAATTTTTTAATGTTTTGCAAGAAAAATTTGGGGTTCAAAGTCCTGAGGATTTTCTCAAGCTAAGGTCCCAGCCATCCAAGATTGAGGAGATTAGATCAAGCAGAGAAATGGCTGACTTTATTGGAGAATGGGAGAGAAAACATGTTGACAATGAAATGTATGTTACCACATCTACGGATAAGACTATGGGAAACTGGTTTGCAATTGTTGCAATGGATTCCGCGGAAGGAAGTGTAACCGCTTCTCATGAAGATGGTGAAACAGTACTAAATTATTTGTTAGATATGGCCGAGATGGAAAGCGATGAGGGCGATGAAAATGGTGACGGTAGGAACAGGAATTCAAGTGCGCTAAACTATGCTCAAGATTATGTTGATCGAGATGCAATCATACAGAATCAAACCACTTTTGATCTCATCACGGAATTTAATCTGATAGTTGATAGTACAAATGTTAGCGGCGGTCTTGGTGGAAATGACCCTTCAAATTGTCAAATAAATTGGCCCCAAGATCCATATAAAATGGCAGTTTACTCTTTTGTATCTGAGTATGTGCTTAATGAGGGTGCAAGTGTTGGGTGTTTTGTTGATAGCGACTCCTTGGACCAAATGTATGAAAGTGTTGCACTAGATATGGAATCTGGTTGGAGCGGTGATGACGATGGTGATGACGATGGTGATGGTGATCACGATGCTTATACATACGGCCCAAGAATTGCGGCCTATTTAACGGACTTAGATCCTGGAACTGGAAATATTTATTTTGATGATTCTGGGGACGTAGCTACCATCACATTTATAGATGTTTCTTCTTTTGGTGGCTCTACAAATCAGACTAATACTTTTCAAATTCAGCTTGTTTACTCAACAGGTGAGGTAATTATAAGTTACAAAGATTTATCATTAGCAGGTTCAAATGCATCTGAGGCACCAGGAGGGTTAGCAGTTGGGCTTGGTGATGGGGAGGGGGTATTTAATGAGGTGGATATGAATCAGATCGGATCAGAAGTATTTTATAATTGTCCAGTGGAAGCATTTGGTAGTTCAAATGATTTAGATCTTGAGTACACAAAACTTACTTTTACCCCCAGTGCTGATTATTCTGCCTATAGTATGATTTCGGAAATTATAACAGAACTGCCAGGAACTTATTCAAATTCAATTTCAATCGATGATGACAATTACCAATCAGTGTCTTTATTAGCTGATTTCCAATTTTATGACAACACCTACAGCGAAATATTTATAAATAATGATGGGAATATTGGTTTTGATGAGGGAGATACTACCTGCGTTTGCTGGTCATGTGAAGACGGCGAGGGGCAGTGCGCTGCTCAATATTTAGTTGGAGGAAGAGCCGGTGATGATGGTGATGATGATGGTGATGATGAAGGATCTAAGCTTTATATAATGAACCTAAATTTTACAGAATTTATGCTTTTCGCGTTTGGTATAGCACCAGAAAGGGTAGATGATCCGTTGGTTGTGATTCTTGATTATGATACGCAGATTGTTATGGCGCAGGAGTTGACTCCATTTGGGCAAGAGCCAGAGTATATTGTTTCCGATAGTGAGGACTGGGAGATGGGCGTGATTGTTGATACCCTTGAGCAGACAATCACTTTCAATGATTTATCTCTTAGTGACAGATTAACAGGTCAGACTGGGCTTACCTTGAATGGTACAATTGGCGCCGGGACCATTGATTTTATAGCAGGGGTGGAAACAGAGATTAACTTTCCATCGATGTTTAGCGATATGGATGAGCAGGAAGATCAAATTTTTATATTTTATGATGATTCATCTGGTATAGATATTGATCAATCTGAAAATGATTACGGTGATGTAGAAATCGATACAACCGAGTTCTACTGGCATGCAACATCAGATTCAATTTTCTTAACCTATCCCGAAAGCGAGGAAGAAGAGGAATTAGTAATATCAGGGTCGTTTATTTTCTCTGCTGATTCTCTCTACTTCACAAGTGTAGCATATGAATGTGGCAATGAAGCCTCTGGAGATTGTGGAGAAGAGATGTTAGGTGATTTTCCGATTGTACGTGACTTGGAATATGGAGATATTGCGAATTTTTCTATGGTTGAAACTTTGTGGTTGGTTCCATTTGAAAATGAAACTGTTTCAACTGATATTGAGACAACTCCTGAAAAATTCATGCTGCATCAATCCTACCCAAATCCATTTAATCCCATCACAACTATAAAGTTTGATATTGGATCTGTAAATGCAGGATTAGTAACATTGAAGATATACAATATTGCAGGAAGAAACGTAGCTACATTGCTAGATAAGACCTTAGAACCAGGGCTTTATGAATTTCAGTGGAATGCTATAAATATACCAAGTGGTGTTTATTTTAGCGAGCTTACCTCAGGGACACAGAGGCAGACTCAAAAAATGATCTTACTAAAATAATCTTGTTTGGATATGGGAGTGCAATTGATAGCATTATCTCCCAAATATGATATTTTAATCGTTTTTTAGGATCTTTTTTTTCACTAACCAAATGATGTCTTGGGAAAACAACATTTTTTGTACTTTATACCACTACCGCAAGGACAGGGTTGATTTCGACCAATGTTTTGATGTTTTGTAGTTTTAAGTACTAAATAGGTCAACAAACCAGTTTGAAAAGTTAAAAAAGCAGTATAGATCCAATGAGAAAGAGGGTCAATAATTGTTGTGAAAATCCCTACTAAACCAATCAAGATAAACCATCTGTTTAACTGTTCTCTAACTAGTTGTCTATTTGTAGGCATTTAATTTGAAGTGGTTGATTAAGTGTATATCACTACTAATGTCATAAAGCTTTATAGAACCATGGGACTATAAGAAAAATGATAAGTGTGAGGATAATTCCAAAAACTAATAAAAATGTTCCGCTGAATACCATAATAATATCAAGTTTGTTACCAAATAAAATATCTTTTTCTGAATTAGTTCCATAAAGATTCCAAAGACCCCACAATAGTGGCATAAAACCTAGGTAATAGTGACCGTTAAAAAAAAGATAAGCAGATATTGAGGAAAGTATACCATAGCTATAATAACCATAAAGAAAACAAAATATGGTGACACCCATAGACATGACAATTAATATAATCATATTTTTTTGTCCTTTGATTCTATATGACTAGTATTATTTATATCTTAAGAATGATTTTTTTAAAAAATTATAAATAGCCATTAGTAAATCATTGCGAAGTATAAAACGGCTTCCGCATTTCGGGCAGCTAGACAATAAAGTAATATATTCTATTAATTTTGTCCTTTCCCAACTATTTGTACAGGATAAACATTTCATATGCAAATCTACAAATGAACGAAATGGAAAACATATTTTCCATAAAATTATAAAAAGAAAAATAGGTTTAAAAAAATAATAAATATTTTAAAGGATTCAGCTCTTAATCATTTGTCTGTTGATTAGATAATGAATTTTTCTTATAAATTTTTAATCTTTTTTAGCTTGAATTGTTCATGATTTGGATATCAGAATTTTAAATAAAAAAAGGATCCCAAAAGAAATCTATATTTCTTGAATATTACTTTATTAAATCTGTTGGGTAATTATAAATATTGATCCTTTATCATATGGGCAAGAGATTTTTTCATAATCTCAAAATTTAAATTAAGTTTTATTTTATCAAAAAAACGGTTATGTACCGCAAAAAGTTTGTTTTACCTCTTCATGAGGCTGGGGAGGCCTCATATGGTTACCAAAATCAGGTTGTGATTTAAAGGGTTGCGTGCAAATAGCAATTAAATTACGGAATGCTGTGAAGTCTCCAACAAGAGCTTTATTAATTGCCTCCTCAACAAGGTGATTTCGAGGAATAAAAGCAGGATTTATTTTTGTCATTTTCTTTTTTATATCATCTAGTTTAGTTTTTTCTTTTAATAAACGATTTTGCCATCTTTCGATCCATTTATCAAAGATTTCTGGGGTGTCAAAAAGAGATCTTAAGGCTGAATATTGATTTGAATTGTCAAATGAGAACTCACATAATTTTCTAAATGTAAGAGTATAGTCCGCTTTACCATCTGCCATTATATTTAATAGATCTTTCACAAGCTGGACATCCTCTTTCATTTCATATGATAAACCTATTTTTTGTAGAAAGCCAGCATTTAGTGTGTTTTGATACAATGAGGGGAAGATATCTATTATCTCCCTTGCCTGCTGATATGCTGAATTTTTTTCCTTATCAATTAAGGGTAAAATAGCTTGAGCGAGGCATGCAATATTCCATTGAGCTATAACTGGCTGATTACCAAAAGAATATCTTCCTCTATGATCAATTGAGCTGAATACTTTATTAGGGTCATAGGTGTCTAAGAACGCGCAGGGTCCGTAGTCTATAGTTTCACCAACTATTTGCATATTATCCGTATTCATCACACCATGGATAAAGCCAAAAAGCATCCACTTTGAAACCATTACTGCCTGAGCTTCTGCAACTAAGTAAAGAAATTTTTTATATGGATTTTTACTATTTAAGGCTTCTGGATAATGTCTATTCATCACATAATCTGCTAGAATACGTACATTATTAAAGTCATCACGTGAAGAAAAATACTCAAAAGTTCCAATTCTCACATGGCTTTGAGAAACTCTAAATAAAATGGCTCCCGGATATTGCATCTCGCGCATTATCATTTCACCAGTCGAAACTGCAGAAAGAGCCCTGGTAGAGGGTATACCTAGAGCGTGCATACTTTCGCTTAGTAAATATTCTCTTAGTACTGGTCCTAATACTGCTTTACCATCGCCTGATCTAGAAAAAGGTGTAGGGCCTGATCCTTTCAGTTGAAGGTCATATCGTGTACCCTCTTGCGACATAATCTCCCCTAGCAATAATGCTCTACCGTCTCCTAATTGCGGTACCCAATGACCAAATTGATGTCCGCCATAAGCCATCGCTATTGGCTCAGCTCCCTCAGGTATGTTATTGCCAGATAAGAGCCCAATAAGATTTTCCATATCTGAATCTTTTATTTTAAATCCTAAATATTCAGATAGGTTTTGATTAAGAATAATTAGTTTAGGGTCAGGTACTTTTGTAGGTAATACTTTTTTGTAAAAAACATCTGGGAGGTTCACATAAGTATTATTGAATTGAAATTGCATTTTATGAAAAATTAAGTCCTATCAGTTTTCGAATTCAACGATGGTTTGATTATCTCCAGGGGTCCACTGTTTATATTTGAGCATAATAGAATTAAAGAGTCTATTATTTATCCAATTATTTAGCCACAAATCTATGTTACGAAAATTATTTGTAAACCAATTTCTATCCACATTAGCGAACTGCCTTATAAAAGGAAATAAAGCCGCATCTACCAGACTACATTCATCGCTAATAAGATAGGGGCTCTTTGATAAAAATTTTTCATGAGGGTTTAAAATAGAGACACATTTTTCTCTGTAGTAATTTTTTGATTTATCAGGATGGCGAACATGATATTTATATTTATCAAGCCAATATTTGAATTTTGTATCATTCAAATCTATCATTTTATCTTGCTTAATCTTATTATTTTGGTACCAATTCTGATCGCCTCTTTCGAGAGCCCAGTGCATTATATCAAGGCTCTCTTCAATTATATCATTATTTAGCAAATGCAAAACAGGCACTGTCCCTTTTGGAGATATATCGTAAAGTGACTTTGGGCGATCTTTGAGTAGAATCTCCCTAATTTCAAAAGGAATATTCATGTAAGATAGAGCTAACCTAGCTCGGATTGCGTATGGTCAACGCCTGAATGAATATAATATCGGGTATTCCATATTAATTATGGGATTTAATCCTTAGTTTTTCCGCATCTCATATTTGCTGGCATAGCAAGGTTGATCTTTTTTGGGTATGGTCTATTCTTCTTTTTTTCAGTTTTAATAAATTTTTCTTTATTCATACCCTGACCAACGCTCTCATTCCAGAGTTTCTCTTCACCAATTGTTGAAAACAGTTTTCCAGTATAGTCATGAGCAGGGTAAACACGAGTATTATCCGGATATGAAAATAATATTTTTGTAATACTATCATATAACATTCCTGGATCTCCTCCTTGAAAGTCTGTTCTTCCCGAGCTACCGATAAATAAAGTATCTCCCGTAAAGAGCATCCCGCAACAATAATAGCTAACAGATTCCTTTGTATGTCCCGGAGTATGAAGTGTTTTTATTTCAAAATTCTCAATACTTATAGATTCATTATGCTCAAGAAGATAATCAGATCCTTCAACACCAGATTTTGAGCCGTAGTAAATAGGAGCTGTAATAATTTTTTTCAATTGGTAGGCTGCTGTTATATGATCAGCATGAACATGTGTTTCAAGAATGCCTTCAATATTTAAATTTAATTTTTTAATTGAGTCAATATCTCTTTCTAGCTGATCAAGAACAGGATCAATGATTACGCCTTTCCTGGTATTTTTATCAAAAAGAATATATGTATATGTGCTGGATTCCTTATCAAAATATTGTTTTAAACATACGGTTTTCATTCTTTTTATTGCAGATTATTTACATTTTTTCTTATCGTAAATTAATAATTTTATTTTATTAAATATTATACTCCATTGAAAAAAAGATGATTAGAAAAAAATAGCAAATGAAGTCCTATAATTAATAATATTTCAAACTTGTTTTAATAAGAAATTATAGTTCATAAAAAGCTTAAATAAATAAATTTAATGAAAAATAATACTCAAAAAAGTTTTCCCTTACTTAGAATGGAAAATATAAAAAAAACTTTCCCAGGGGTAATAGCACTGGATAATGTAGATATTTCACTTTTTTCAGGAGAGAGCCTTGCTTTAATTGGTGAAAATGGCGCAGGGAAGAGTACGTTAATAAAAATATTAGGAGGTTTAATTACTCCAGATTCAGGACGAATTACTATTAATAACAAAGGAGTGAAGCTATTATCTCCCAAAGATGCTTATAAAATGGGTATTTCTATAATCCACCAAGAAATTAATTTAATACAAGAATTAACTATCAGAGAGAACTTGTTTTTAGGAAGAGAAAGATCAAATTTTGGAGTTATTGATAAATTTTATGAAAAAGAAAATACTAAAACCATTTTTGATAAAATGGGAATAGAACTTGATTGTGAGGTATCATGCTCAACACTTTCTATAGCAGAACAACAAATGGTTGAGATTGCAAAAGCATTATTGGTGAATGCGAAAATAATCTTGATGGATGAGCCTACTGCAACACTTTCCTCAAAAGAAGTTGAAAAGTTGTTTAAAATAATTCGAGATCTAAAGAAAAAAAGCATAGGAATCATATATATCAGTCATCGTTTGGATGAAGTTTTTGAAATTTGCGATAGACTGATGATAATCAGAGATGGGCGAAATATGGGTGAGGAACTTCCAAATAATTCAAAAAGGGATATTATAATTGAGAAGATGGTAGGCAGGCCAGTTACCTCTGAATTTCCTCAAATTAACATAGCTCCTGGAAAAGAAAAACTTAGAATGGAAAATATCAGCACAGGTAAAACAGTCACTGATATTAATTTTACCCTTAAGAAAGGCGAAATTTTAGGTTTCGCTGGCCTAGTAGGTGCAGGTAGGACCAATTTAATGGAAGTTATTTTTGGCTTAAAGAAACCTGATTCCGGGAAAATATTTATTAACAGCTCTGAAATAAAAATTGATAGCCCAAGAAAAGCAATCCGAAATGGAATTTCTTTTATCACTGAGGATCGCAAAAAATATGGTCTTATTCTAAAACATTCTTGTCAGGAAAATTTTGAACTACCAAATCTTAAAAAATTTAGCAGTTTTTATTTTTTAAATAAGAAAAGAGGACAGACTGCTTTCAATCTTTTCCATGATGATCTCAAAATAAAAATACGAAATAGTAATGAAGTAGTTTCAAATCTATCAGGAGGAAATCAGCAGAAAATTGTTTTAGCAAAATGGCTTGAATCAAATTCAGATATTATAATTTTTGATGAACCGACAAGAGGTATTGATATTGGTGCTAAATATGAGATATATCAATTAATAAAAAAACTTTCAATGCGAGGTAAGTCTATCATTCTAGTCAGTAGTGAAATGCAGGAAATTTTAGGGATGTGCAATAGAATTATAGTAATGCACAAAGGGAGAATTAAAGGTGAGGTAAATAATACTGAAGAAATTAATCAGGAAGATATTTTGAAAATGGCAATTACATGATTAAGGAATTTCAAAAATCAGACCAATGACCAATTCATTAATCAAAAATTATGGAATAATAATTATCCTTCTTTTATTATGTGCCTTTTTCAGCATACTAACAATCAAAGAGCAAAATCTAGATGATGATAGTGCCATCAATCAGATTCTCAAAAACATTGAACACTTAAGTAAAACAGATGATCTGATTTTAACGATTAGTACCAATAATAAACCATCAGGTCCATTTAGCGATCGATTAAGGGATAGTCTCAAAGAAAGAAATTTCAATAATGTAATATCCGTAACAGGAACACCAAGAGATATGAGTATCACTTTGGATAGTATAAAAGTATCTAAAAGTAAACTGAGGTTGATCGCCGCAAGCGGAGACATAAAAAGTTGGAGAATTTTTGAAAACTTCTCTCAATTATATCCAGAGCTTTCCGGCTGTAAAATAATTTTCCCAAGAACATATCTATGGCCTGACTTCCTTAGAAAGTCCAATCTGGTAGCAATTGTTGATAGAATTGTTGTAATTGCAATAATCGCTATCGGAATGACGATGGTGATTATTACAGGGGGCATAGATTTATCAGTTGGAAGCTTAATTGCTGTTTCAGCTGTTTTAAGTACCACATTAATGAAAATGTTAGGTGGTACAGAAGCCTCTGGACTTTCAGTGTTTTTGGGATTTATTGTAGGAATAATTGCTTGTGGTCTGCTTGGCTGCGTTGGAGGTTTGCTGGTTGCTAAGTATAAAGTTCCTCCTTTTATTACCACGCTTGGTTTAATGCTTATGGGAAGAGGTCTTGCATTTATGATCACTGGAGGATTTTCAATTTATCAGGTTCCAAAAACACTTTCTTGGTTAGGTCAAGGCTCTGTTTTTGGTTTGGCAAATACTTTATTGTTATTAATAATCTTATATTCCATAGCTTATTTATTTATGTCACACTCTTTGATTGGTCGATATATTTATGCCACTGGCGGAAATTTTGAGGCGGCTCATATTTCGGGAGTTCCAGTAAATGCAGTAATTATTTTTGTATATGGAATAAGCGGAGTTATGGCTGGGATAGGAGGCTGTGTACAGGCCTCTCAGTTGAATACAGGGACACCAAATATGGGTTTAATGTATGAATTATATGTTATTGCTGCAGTGGTTGTAGGGGGTACAAGTTTATCTGGGGGTACTGGTAAAATACTAGGCACGCTTATTGGTGCTTTCATTATATCCGTCATTCAAAATGGTATGAACTTACTTGGAATTGAAAGTTATACTCAGCAAGTAGTGCTAGGTTTAGTAATCCTGATAGCGGTACTATTGGATAAAGCTAGTTTGAATAAATTAAAGTCAAATCATTGATAAGGAGTGTTTCATGCATTTTGCATTTAAAAATCGTCTATTATTAAAACTTGTTATTTTGATGCTTTTAATATTCTCTTGTAAATCTAAACAGAATTTCAAGGGAAAAATAGGGATGACATGCCTTGATTTAACCAATCCATTTTTTAAACTCATCGCAAATGTTATGCAATCCGAGGCTGAGAAATATGGCTATGAATTTGTTGCTCTGAGTGGTGACCAAGATCCGGCTAAGCAAAACAATCAACTATCTGATTTTGTGGCACAGGGTTATGATGCAATATTTTTAAATCCAGTTGATTCAAAATCAGCTGGAGAGGGTGTGAAAAAAGCTCATGGTGCAGGTATACCTGTTTTTACCTTTGACATACAGGTAACTGATGAGGTCGCTAATAATTATATTATATCACATATTGGTAGTGATAATTATCAGGGTGGTTTTTTGGCGGGAGAGAGTATGATTAAAGCAGTTGGAGATATAGGAAAGATCGCAATCCTTAGCTTTCCAGAAATAACCTCCTGCAAGCTTAGAGTAAGTGGTTTTCGCGATTACCTAAAAGATAATAATAGTAGCCTAGAAATTGTAACTGAATTATCTGCAAGAGGGAACCGGAATGACGGATTTAATGTTACCAATGATATACTTCAAGCTTATCCTGATATCATCGGTATTTTTGCAATTAATGACCCTTCAGCACTTGGAGCATATGCTGCTGTAGAAAAATCAGGAAGATTGGGAAAAATAACAATTGTTGGTTTTGATGCCTCGCCATCAGGAAAACAAGCCGTTTATGAAGAAAAAATATATGACTCTCCTCAACAATTTCCTCGTAAGATGGCAGTTGGGACTATGGAAGCCTTTATTGCCTATTCAGAAGGGAAAAGTGTCCCCAAAAATAAATTTATTGAATGTAAACACTACTATTATTCAGATTCTATAAAGGACTCAAGCCGAGTTAAAGAGCAGTGGTGAGATACCCTTTGTCCTTGTATATAATTTTATCTTAATTCTTTATATATTTTTATTTTAAAGGATCATGGGAAAACATATTTTTGTAATTCTCCAATATATAATTCCCCAGCATTTTATTTCAAAATTAATTGGGAAATTAGCAAACTCTAAAAATCCAAGATTAAAGAATTTTCTTATATCAAATTTTCTTAAGTTTTATGAAATAAACATGCAAGAGGCGCTTGAGCAGGATATTTCAAAATTTGATTCATTCAATTCGTTTTTTATACGCCGATTAAATCCCAGAAAACGACCAATTTGTAAAAAAGAACAATCGATTGTTTGCCCAGTGGATGGTGAAATCAGTCAAATTGGTTCAATAGAAAAGAATAAGGTATTTCAAGCTAAAGGTAGAACTTTTGATCTATTCAAATTTTTGGGTGGTGATGAAAACTTATGTGAGGAATTTCAAAATGGATCATTTTCTACAATCTACCTTTCTCCAAAAGATTACCATCGGGTTCATATCCCATTTACCGGTACATTACGAACAATGTGCTATATACCAGGTAAATTATTTTCAGTTAACCATGCAACTGTAGATAGTGTAAATAATCTTTTTGATAAAAATGAGAGGTTAATTACAATATTTGATACAACGTATGGACCCATGGCAATCATTTTAGTGGGTGCAATGATCGTTTCTGGCATTCATGCAGTTTGGTATGAAAAAGATTTTAAAGGTCAAAGAAAAATAAAAATATTTAAGTATCCCAGAAGCGGTGCTAAGTCAGTTACGTTACAAAAAGGAGAGGAACTAGGGCATTTTGAATTGGGATCAACTGTGGTTATCTGCTTTCCAGATGGGAAAATGAAATGGAAAAAACAACTTGAGGGTGGCTCAGATGTCCAAATGGGGCAGATGTTAGGGACATTTTAAACTTTTTGATTTTAAGTTCCAAAAACAATTACGCAAACATAATATGATTGGATAAACTAAATATTATTTTTTACTAATTTCCCACAAACTAATTGAATCAACTAAAATATTCTGCTCATTAGAGAACAATTCAAAATTTAAATTATCTCTTCTGGGGTAGATGACTTTAGTCGCGCACAAACGACCACCATTTATAAAAACTTCCATAATAGTATTATCGAAAAATAAGTGAACAGAATTTATTTCTGAATTTAGTGAATCAGATATACTTGTTTTTTGACCATCTATTGAAATTTCTTCCGGGGTGATGCTCAATTCAAAAGGTTCACCAGTTTCTTTAACTAAACGGATCCCAATATGTCGAGAACCCTTACCTTCAATATTCATTAACATTTCAAATTGGGTAAAATTAATTTCTAATTTTTTAGAACTTTTTCCTAAGTTAACTTTCGAAAATTGTTTTTTTTCACCGCGCAAAATCTTTAATTCTGGAACTGGCTTTTGAATTAAACGCCCACCAGAGTCTAATGAGAGTTCTCTAGGTAAGGAGATGGCCCCATTCCAACCCTGATTTTTTTTAAAACCTGGAACCCAGCCAAAAAGAATCTTTCTACCATCTTTTTTTAGCAATGTATTAGGAGCATAAAAACTCAATGTGCTTACATCATCAACATTTGAAGAACCATAATCCACAACACCATGATGTTCCGGAGTAAACTTAATTTTTTCAAAATCCATTGTTCCTGTGTAATACTCCACTCTATCGTGGGGAGAATAGATTATTACATATTTGTCATCAATTTTGAAAAAATTTGGACATTCCCAATTTTTTTCACTACCACTAAATGGTACACCTAAAAACTTCCATTTTGTGAGATCGTTATTTAATGCTTCATAAAGTATTATCGAGCCATTGCCCTCAGATGGGTGTCCGCCCGTTACCATGTAAGTTTTCCCATTATCTTCAAATAAGAAAGGATCTCTCCAACTGGAAAATTTTTTACCGCCATGGTCTTCTAATGAAATTATAGGATTATTTGAAGACTTTTCCCATTCTATTAAATCATCATCCAGTGGTAACGCCATCCATTGTTGTGGTTGCCAATCAGTGGCAATTGAAGTATAGAGGATAACAGGACTGCCATCTTTTTTTATAAATCCACTTCCAGAAAAACAATGTGCCTCGCCTTTTTCAAGTGAGGGCCATAGTGCAATAGGAAGATGCTCCCAATTTACTAAATCTTTACTTCTAGCATGGCCCCAATGCATCCATTCCCAGTAATCAGCATATGGGTTGTGCTGATAAAATAGATGATAATAACCTTTGTGATAGATTAAACCATTTGGATCGTTATTCCAGTTTGCTGGAGGTTGAAAATGGAAACCTGGTCTATTGGGATCGCCTTTTAAATCTTTTGCGGCATTTTCGACACTTCTATGCGCACGATCCAATAAAAATTTCTTGTTGTAAAAGTTTTCTAATGATTTAGGCTCACCACCTTTACAAATCATATTATATAATTTATAACTGCTTCCTTCTCCTTTTATCTTAATTGTGCCTGAAGGAGAGACGTTAGTTTTGTTCGAATAAATGATATTTCCATCAATCGAGTAAGTTAGGATTTCATTAAAATAATTAATAATTAGGTTAAAATTAACACCTTGTTTTATATGATCAGAAACTTCTCCAATTCGTTTGGTTGATCCTAATGAAGCGCCTTGTAAAAAAATTCCGCTCTCACCTTTATTATTGACTACTGAGAATGAGTTAGGGCCAAAACTTATTATGACAAATCCATCAAAATCAGTAATGCTCATGTCTATGTCAAGCTCTAAATCCTTACCTTTTATTGCATTCTTAGAGGATAAAGAAGACCATCTCTTCTCCGCCTCAAGATATCCTGTATTGCTGGTATCAAAAGCACGAATATTTAAATCTGAAGGATTACCCTTTTTAATGAAAATAATTTCTTTCTGTGGAGAATTATGGGAACAGGAGGTAAAGAGAAGAATCGACAATAATAATAGGGTAATTCTTTTGTTTGTCACCTCCATAACAGTGTTTAATATAAATAAACTATTCGATAAAACGTATCGTCTTTATAATGTCAAATCCAAGACAGTTTTTCACAATTAGCAACAGAAACTAACTATAAAAATCAAAAATATTTTTATTGAAATGGAGAAGACAATTATTTATTACTCAAGAGTTATATAGTCAATTAACAATGAAAATCTTTCCTCGGTCTTATTACCGATCAATATCCCAAATTCCGAAATAAAATTTCCGTTGAAATTATCCATTCTAAGATTTCTGCCTCGGAATTGAGGATTCATTGAAGAAAGCGGGACTTTTATCACATTCCAAGTATTAGTCACAAAAATCCTTTTAGTATAAGAATGTCTATCGTAAGAGCGAGATTTTATTCTTATTTGATAATACTTGTTATCTCCCTTTACCTTTATTTTTATGAATTGGTAATCCCGTACATCAATTTTTTTATTTCTAAATCTTATAGAGCTGAAGCCGCCATAATTTCTTAGAGAAATATTACCAGTGAATAACCCATTACCCTTTTCATCCAATTTTAAAGAGCCATAAGATTTACCACCCATGACATTATCATCAATGACGTACCACCCCTCAAGATTTGAATTTTCTTTGAAATCATATATCATGTTCGCACCCAAGTAAGATGTTGATGAAAAAACTAAATAAAATATAAGCCTTGGAAAATTTTTTATCTTAATCATATCAGGAAAAAATATGTTATTTATATAACTTCAAGAATTTTCTTGTTATCCAAAATCCAGAAAAATTAAAAATTAAATCAAAAAATTTATTCACCCAACTTTCGCGAGCCCAGTTGTAATGTACAAAAAGTTCAATTATTTCCCAGGAAATAGATATTATCCAGATGTGTTTCATTTTTATAGTAGAAACTAATGACAATAGACTGTATTCTATAAAATGCACCAAGCTATAATAGTTTACAGGGTCACTAAAAAAATCACTAGGTTTGTGAAATTCTAATACTTGCGCCATACTACTAAATGTTGATTATTAATTAAAAATATCTTTTTTATTAACCTCAATGATTTTACCAAATTTAGATAGTTGCTCCATATCTATTTTATCTTTGTTGCCAACTATTGTTATGGTAATAGGTTTATCATGTATGTAATTTCTATAAAAGTAAATTATATCCTCAAATTTTATGTTCAGATATACTTCTTTTTGAGTTTTTCTGGGGTCGAGTTTAAATCCTTGTTGCTTCCATTTTTTTATACTGAGGCTAATTCCTCTAAAGTTAGGTTTTGATGAATTTAAAGATTCTAGAAGACCAGACTTTATTCCCCCGATACGATTTGGTTTTTCGGGCATATTTACTAATAGGTTTACATATGCTTCAATAGCATCATTTGTTTTATCAGCCTGAGTACCGATGAAACCTTCAAATCTTCCTGATTTTTCAAAATAATAGGGCCTCCGGTAGGTTCCTCTTGCTGAATATGCAAGAGACCGGAATTCTCTTATTTCTTGAAATACAAGGCCGGACATACTGCCACCAAAATATTTATTAAATACATTTGATTTATGTCTATCAGTTAAATTCATCACCTCACCATCAATGATGATATAAATTTGACTTTGAACAGCTTTTTTATCATCGTAGAAATAAATGGTATTTGTTTCTTTCAGCTTCTTTTCCCAGCTCATTGGAGATTTGGATTTTCTTAGGTTTTTATTCAAAATGAAATTGTTTTGGACAGAACTCTTAACCGTCTCTTTGTCTAATGTTCCAATATAAAACACACTTGTTTGAACCATCATAGCATCTTTTATTTGATTCATTAAAATTTTATCGTCCATATTCTTAACTTCTTTGATCGTTGCCCTAGTTAAGTAATCGGAATTATCTCCCCATATTGCGTATTGTTTTAAAGCATCTCCTTTTACAGACGATTCTCTAGATTCAAATCTCCTTTCCAAGGTACTTCCTTGAATAAGTTTTTTAAGCTTTTTTTTATCATTTTCTCTAACTTTCATCGTTTTTAAAAAATTTCCAGCAATATCCATTGTCTCGCCAAAGTACTTATCAAAACCTCTTATATTAATCCCAGAATAATTGCCGTCGCTGAAAAAATCTATAGTAGCACCAATTTTTTGTAGTTGTTCTTTTAGTTGGTTAAAATCAAGCTTTTCACTCCCAATCATTCCCACCAGTTGGGCAGCGTATGGGAGTTTATTATTTTCATAATTTCCGATGCCATATTCAACTCGTACAGAAAATATGGAGTTAACAGGATTAGTATTATGATAGAAATTAAAGTTTTCAAAAAGCTCTTCATGATAAATATCTTTTTTAAAATCTATAAAATTACTCTCTATATCATCTGATTGTATTAGATCTAGTTCTTTGGCGTAAGAGGAAGACATTTCAGAATTTTCTGGCTTTACTGGATCAAATGATGGTTTATCTACCTTATCCTTTTTGGGGAATCCAAATGTTGATCTGTATACTAAATAATTATCCTTAAAATATTTATTAGCAACCGTAATGATGTCCTCTTTTGTCACTTCCTGTATTCTATTTGGGTAATTCGTAATATCTTCCCAGGATCGGTCATTTAATATCATATCCAAGGCATAATTTAGTCTTCCTGAAACATTTTCTAATCCAGTTTCGTGTTCCTTAATTATTGTAAGTTTTATTGATTGCAAATATTCATCGCTGAAATCTCCGTTTTTTACTTTCTCAATTTCTTCCATAACTGCATTTTCCGCTCCTTTAAAAGTTTGAAATACTAATTTAGGAATAAATAAAAATCCCATGGCTCCGTGGTCAGCTCCTCCGAGCCCAGTGACAGCTGATGAACTGAGTAATTTGTTTTCAATACTTAATCGGTCTAGTAAACCCGTGGAAGCGCTATTATTAAACAGGTTTCTAATGATATCAATTGTGTAATTATCTTTATGTTTAGGTTTAGGCATCCTAAAGCCAATAATACCGAATCTAATAGGTGTGAGCCTTTTTGTGACAACTTCTCTACCATTAAAAGGTTCTTCATCAATATTTACAAACTTTGGTTCTGAACCAGGTTTTAAAGTTCCGAAAGTTTTTTCGATTTTAGGTTTAACAGACGTTGAATTGAAATTGCCCGCAAGTAGTAAATACATGTTATTTGCAACATAATATTCGTCATAGTATTCTCTCATTTTTTTGATAGAAGGATTTTTTAAATGTTCTTTTGTTCCAATAATGTTTTGTTGACCGTAAGGATGTTTTTTGAAAAAATTTTCAAAAAACTTTTCAATTACAATTCTAAAAGCATTGTCCATAGACCTGTTTTTTTCCTCATATACAGTCTCCAACTCTGTTTGAAATAATCTGAAAACAGGGTTTTTAAATCGATGACTATTTATGTCTAACCATTTAGAAATTTGATGAGATGGAAACTCACTTACATAGGCAATAACATCGTTACTTGTAAATGCATTTACACCAGTACTACCAAAACCTTCCATTAATTTATCGAATTCGTTAGGAATAGCGTATTTTGCGGCTTTTATGCTGAGCCTATTAATGTTTTTTTGAATATTTAATCTCTTTTGTTCATTTGAAGATTTTCCAAGTTTTTCATAATATATTTCAATGCTATCTAATAAAATTTTCTCAGCTTTATAATTAACGGTACCAAGCTTATCAGTACCTTTGAATAACATATGTTCTAGATAGTGCGCTATACCGGTTGCGTCAGCTGGATCCTGTTTTCCGCCACCCTTTATAATTAAAGCCCCAGCTATGTTCGGCGCATTTTTATCTTCATTTAGCATTACAGTGAGACCGTTATTTAACTTATAGACCTCAATTCTAAAGTTGTCACGAGCAAAACAAATTTCTGATAAAAAAACTAAAAAAAATAAAAAGCGCATGATTTTTCTCTCTTTGTGAGTTGTGTATGATTTAAGTTTAAGCAAATAATTTGCTTTTAACTTATTTAATATTGTTGGCTTATCTATTGGAACGATACACTTGGTGCCAGATTTCTCTCCTATCAACAAATTGTTAAAAATGAAAGCCAATTTTAAGATTAAAATCTGGGCCAAATCCTTTGCTACCATTTTCTGTAATTACATCAGGTGTTGACTCATCATCATCATCATCATCCAGTCCCATATACTTGATGCCACCATCTTTAGGATCATTATGGGTGTAACCCACACCAAAATCTGGCTCAATAAAAAATCGTTTGTTTAGAAACGGTAGATTATACTTGTAACCAATTACCAAAGATGGGTTGTAGACAAATGTGTTTACATCTATCCAATCTAAATCTTCTTTTTTATGTCCCCAGATATAATTAAGCAAACCAAATTCAGCTTGCAAAAATAATCCTTTGGCTCCTTCTTTTCTGTATATTCTATATGATGCTTTAAGTCCACTTGCTCCTTTGAATCCATAGGAATAATCTTCAATTATATCTACATCATCATAAGATTCTTCATAGCCAAAAGTTCCGAGCATGATTCCATACTCCTTTTTTCCATTTTCAATTATTTTACTGTATTCGATATGCATAAAACCAATACCAGCCCATATTGCGCTGACGCCTAAAGTATTGGTTTTTAGATTTTCTGGCATTGTTTTATTGGTATTGTCTTGCCCTAAAACAAATGCAAATAAAAAAAATGTTGTGATAATTGGAGTTGTTGTTTTCACGTGACTTAGTTCCTCTTTTTAAAATGCAAAAAATATTTAATATAGACCAAAACATAAATTAATAGCATTAATCTTCAATATAAATGTTTTTTAGAACATATAACAAAAAATTTCAGCCTTATTGGTCGATCATTTATTTGCCATTAAACCATAGGGTATTTCTGGTTTTAACTATCGCGATTTAGATCATAAAATATATTAATCGGGCTAAATTGTTTTAATCAGTAAAGGATTAAAGGTTACCTTAAAAAAAAATCATAAAAATAGTGCGTTAAAATAATTGATCTTAATTTTTATAGATGAATGTTTTAAGAGTAAGCTACAAAGATATAAATGCGCCAAAAAAGTTTACTTCTTCTTTGCGAGAGACAGGATTTAGCATCCTTACAGACCACCCCATTGATCCTAACCTTATAAAAAAAGTATATACGGAGTGGTCATTTTTTTTCAAGGATAATCGAAAAGTAAAATATCTATATGATCCTAAAAATCAGGATGGTTATTTCCCATTTAAATCAGAGAATGCCAAAAATAGTTCTGTAAAAGATTTAAAAGAATTTTTTCATTTTTATCCTTGGGGTAAATATCCAAAAGATCTAGGATATAGGACTTTGAGTTTGTACAACCAGCTTATAGAATTGAGTTCTACTCTTTTGGGATGGATTCAGACTCAAACACCAAAAAATATAAGATCACTTTTTTCTGTATCTCTTCCTGAAATGATTAATGGAACTGAAAATAACCTACTTAGAATAATTCACTATCCTCCACTTGATGGTACCGAAAATAAACAAGCTATTAGAGGATCTGCACATGAGGATATTAATTTGATAACCGTGCTTGTGGCAGGGACGAATCCAGGACTTCAGGCGCAAGATAATAAAGGTAATTGGTATGATGTTTCCTGTGATACCGGGCACCTAGCAATTAATGTGGGTGATATGCTGCAAGAGGCCTCAGACGGCTATTTTCCTTCCACAACACATCAGGTAATTAATCCAGGGAATAATATTAGGAACGAAAGTCGTTTTTCAATGCCACTATTTTTACATCCAAGAGAAGAAGTCGTTTTGTCTGAAAAATACACAGCAAAAGAATATTTAAATGAAAGACTCAGAGAAATAGGGTTAAAATAAGTTTGAAAAAACTCTAGTTGATATAGCTAGTCATTAAATTTTTTTATTAAGTCTTTCCTATTTTTGCACCAAAAAAATTTAGTTGTTAAAAGTTTTTCGGGAGATGTATTATTTTTAATTTTTGGCTCCAAGGATTTGGATCTTTACGGTTCTGTTCAGGTACTGCAAGAATTGAGTTGCCGTCTTCAAGTGTAAGAAGTCGATGATCCGCAGGTGCTGAGAACGACTCCATGATTATTGGGCTGGGTTTACCATTATAAGGAATTGAAAGTAAATCTCCTGAAAAGCGAGAGGTGATAATGGTTCCAGCGGGTGTAAAAGCGATACCGTCAGCGGTTCCAACATTATCAAATAACGGCTCAGGGATTGAATCTAAAGGAAAAGAGGATATTGGAATCTTATAAATAGCATTTCCTCCTGGGATTTCGGTCCCACCCATTGTGACAATCATAATTGCATTTTCTTTTTCCCAATAGCCAATACCGTTTGGCACACCCGGTATTGGTATGAAACTAATGTCTCTTTCATTTGGATTATCAATCGAGCTATGCTTGATCCGGATCATGCCAGGATATTGTCGCAACTGAGGATCAAGGCGATCACCGCCTTTTGCTGTATCTGTAATATAAAGATTCCCAGATTTATCAAAGGCCATGCTATTTAGAATTAGCGGGACATGACCGATCGAGTTAGCGATTGCACTGCCGGGACCCATAGGTATACGACCCAGTAACTTTCCATCTTTAGGATCATATAGATCAATACCTACTCCCAATCGGTTTATATCAGTAACACTGTTTCCATCCTTGTCAACTTGTAATGAGATTCCTTGATTTACCAAAAGAGTTCCAACGGGGTATTTATCTGTTGCTTTTCTTAATATTTTTAGTCCTGTTGGTCCATTGAGACCGGAAATAAACCGTAGTTTTTCAACTTTAACATTACCTTTCTCGTTAACTTTGCAGCGGCTGATTACACCAGCGCCCTTAACAAAGCCAACTTTACTTTTGTCAGCTCCAAATAAATCAGAAGCACAGTTCCCTACAAAGAGATATTTTCCATCAAGGCTGAAGGCTACGCTCTCAGGACGATGGAATACGCTGATGCTCTGTAAAAGAGTAGGACCCGAATTAAAAAACTTTTTAGGAGCGCAGTTAAGAGAAATAAGAGCTAAACTCATCAAAATATTAAATTGTTTCATTTCAAGTTTTTTATAATTTGTATACAAATTTACTTATTGTCCTAAAAAAAAACTACTGAGCGATGTTAAACGTTTTTTTACTCTAACTCATGGAGTGACTAAATAAAAATTTATTTTAAATATAATTAAAATTAACTTTTTGAAATAGCACCACCATCATAACCAAAATGTTTAACGCAGAACTCTCTAACAAGGGTGTTGTCACTTCCTTTGCAATAAACTTGTAAATATATTTTATCAACTAGCCATAATGAAAATTGGTCTAAATCACCCTCTTTCCTTGGCATATCTTTTTGATTAGCATACTCCATATTTAAAGCCAATTGATTCAGTTTAGTCCATTCACGAAAAACTATTTCGATAAACTCAATTTGGCTCCAACCTTCATCAAATATTTCTTTAATTCGGTCATAACCTATATTTTTATAATTTTTTGACATCATATCTTATTTTTCATTATATATTTTTTCACAAATTTAAGCTCCATATAATTTTAGACCTTATATGAAAAGCAGATAATTATAAAAAATGAAAATTCATTTTATATTTCATCATCTTACTAAACTTCAGCCAAATCTACCCAAACTTTTAAAAAATAACATTTAAATGCATATGATGCTCTTTAACAAATTAGGGGGTGAAATATTTGATGAAATTGTAAGAAAATTATTTTGAAACATTTATGAGTTTATGTAGTACTATTATTACCAAGACACACAACGGGCGGTACAATATTTAATACTAGTTCCTCCAATTACCGCCCGTTCCTCCAAATAATAGTAGTAGTTAATTACTTTAACTTTGAAAAATGTCCTTATTAAGTATTTTTATAATTTATTTTGAAATTAGTTGTATTTAGTTATTAAAATTAAAATATGAAGTATATAAAATATATTAAAGAAGCGTTTTTTATATTAATTGTCATTTATATGTTGGTAGGTATGAAGGAGAATCTTACCTTGATAAATCAATTGAAGTATGAAAATGAGCGAAATAGAGAAAATCTATATCAGACAAATTTAGTAATTGAAGAGATGCAAAAGAGATGGGAAGATAAACTTCTTGGTAAAAGCTACTAAGTTAATCATTCAAGCAATATGGCCTAATCGAAATACGATAAAGCCATTATTCCTATTTTAATTTTACTCTAAGAAACCTTAATACCCAACCAGTCTTCAAATCAAAACTTGATTTTGATTTGGTCAGTTAAGGCTGTCACTCTATTAATCTAATATCTATAATATGAGCACAAACAATTTTGGTGATAATATGTTTTCCCCATAGAGCTTTTATCGATATAAAGAAACTAATAAATGAAAGTTAGTAAATTTTAAAAATCTAAGATATGTTTCACCTATTTTATGAGCAATCCTTTCTGAACACGGACACTTTTATCAGACTGGAGCGAAATAAAATAAAGACCGCTAGGAAAATCTTTAGCATTCCAATCGATACTATGATAACCTTCATGCACCACACTTCTGGATAATAGAGTAGCCACATTATTACCCAATAGATCATAAATGTGTATAGATAGATTAGTATCTGAAGAACTCCAGAAGGATATTGATGTAATTGGGTTAAATGGGTTCGGGTACACCCTAGGAAAAGTGAAATCAATTATGCCATCGTCTTTTATTGTTTTAAGTGAATTTGGATTAAGAAACACATCATAAGTTAAAGATTTCAGCGCATATTTATGATTAACGGGCCAAATATCTAAAGAAATTGTTGTTGCATGATCGTTAACGAGAGGTTCAATCGAAATGGTGAATTGTTGTTTTGAGGGGATTGTCAAAGTATCTCTAATTATTCCATTGAACCAATCGTTTGTACTGCTTAAGGAATAAGCGTACAATTGATTATATCCACTATAATTTTCTATACTAAATGAGATACTTGAGGAAATATCATTTAGGACTATTCCTTCAAGGGTGTCACCATCTATAATTACAGTATTATAATTATTGAAGGTTGTGCTAAATGCATTTGGATGAATATCAGGTACTAAAAATGATCTATACCAAACTGTTGAAGGATTTGTTGCGGTTCCTTTCCATATTATTTCACCTTGGGGTGTTACTTCAAGCACACTTGACTCACCTTCATTAAGGCCATTTCCAAAAGTATAGATATAATAATTTCCATTGGGAAGGTACTGAGCACTGCCCACACCACTTCCGTATAAATTATGAGGAAGGTCAAACTGCCAAACAGTCTCGCAGTAGCTATTATCGATTACCCTTATTCTTCTCACTCTGCTTGTTGGATAAACATCATTTAATAGCATGTCGCTTAAATTACCATTATCAAAAAATAGTAAGTCTCCATTTTCTAAAACTTGTACATGGTGCTGCCAACTAAATTTTAATTCAGTACATATATTTTGACCACCAGTGTTATACTCGGCAGGTAAACCCATATTCCAAATTATTTGTCCAGATGGGTAATCAATTTTACTTATCCTTGATAGATGACGAAAAGATACATATATGGCGTTCCCTTCAACATCAAAATCAAATGCATTTGTATGTAACCAATCATAGCTTCCTGCAGTTAACCAACCATTAAGTGCATTTAACCAGGTTCCTCCATAAATATCGTGATCATTCATGCTGAAATGTTCAAAGGGATTCCAACTCCAAACTTCCTCTTTTGTATATTGATCAAATTCAACTATTCGATGAGCATACCAAGGGTATTCTTCAGTTTCTCCATCTGCAATGTACCCGAGATTTTGAAAGTCTGAAACCCAGTTTCCTCCATGGATTACACCAGTTTGAACTATCCTATCTAATCCCATGTAATTCCCATTCGGAAGTTGTTTAAATTCATGTGAATCTAATGAATATCCATCTGGCGTAGTCCATACGTCTTCGTTTTTGTAATTAAATTCAATTCCAGCTTGGTTGAATCCAAAAAGTTGTCCATATTCGTTTACATGGTTCATGAAAAGATTTTTGTAGTTCCAAATTTCTTTTCCGTACTTATCAATTAAAACTGTTGCAGTGAACGGAAGCCATTGACTATAAAGATAAAACCCTTCTTGGATAAGACTTGTGTCAATTATCTCGATATTTAAATCAATATTTACCGACTCATTTACTCTAAACATTGATGTGCCAATCCATCCTCCAAGCGAGTCATCTAAATATTTAGGTCTTACCCTCCAAAAATATTCTTTTCCCCAATCAAATAAACCACTTTTATCCACGAACACTGTATTTTGTACTTCAATATCCAAAATAGTCTCTTGTTCTATATTTAAGGCCTGAAGATTATAGCCAACAGCATTGACCTCCTGTTCCCATTCAAATAAAACATATACATAATCTATTTCTTGACCATTTGCAGGGTTTATCAAATCTGCTTTAGATGTCGAAGCAACTAAAATAAAAGCAAGAAAAATTTTGTTCACATTAAAGGTATTTATAAAAAGTTAATTGAAAAACAAAAAATAAAAATATTTTTCTAATTGATTCATAGACAATCTGATAATTAATCAGAAATTATAAGCGCATTGGGAACCCATTATCGTTAATGTATAAAATCTAATGAAATAAAGGGGTATAAGGTTATTCAGAAAAGAAATTCCTCACAAAATCCCGTTGAGTTTGATTTATCGAATGCTGAGTATTACCTTTTAGATGGACTACTTTATCTTGCAGATATGAGTATTTAAAAACAGATGTGTTACCAATCTGTTCTCCAGTTGACAAGACACTTCCCTCATAGCCCTGATTTTTAGCAATAAGATATATCGCAGTTTCAGCATTTAAAAAATTTAGTCCCACTGTTGACCCGCCACCCGCGTAAGGAATAATTGGATCATTATTATTACTGATACTTACATACTTTCTGGAACTTAGTGGATTTTCTATTTCATCATATCCACAGAAAGGCAATGAAGGATCAGTTGCATTTCCAATCTTATAAAAATTATCTTGATGATATTGTGGTTCATTGAGATGAGAGACAATTGCAACAACGATATCGATTCCTTCATTTTTGTTCTCAATAAATACACTATTTGCTAATCCTGCACCATTTGAAAGTCCCAGAACTCTAATTTTGTTTGGATTCAAATTAGGATATTCTTGCAAAATTATTACAAGTTCATTTATCATTTCAATATCAGGAGCGTTACTTTTTTCATCACATAGATTCCAACTATTGCGATATCCTGTCGGGGCAACCAAGATATGATCATTCAGAACATTTGAGAACTCACTAATGGTTTGAAGACCATTACCTCCATTACCATGGAGAAGAATACAAGCAGGATATCCATCCTTGGGCATACTTTCAGTTGGTACTTTTACATGTACGGGAAATGAAAATCCATTTGGTTCTTCATACCAAGTTTTTTGAATGTGGATTAAGAATGTTTCATTTTTAATCTGATTATTTTTATTGTCACACCTAGTAAAGAAACCAAGTATTAAAAAAGACGTTAAATATATTTTATTCATAGTTTTCTTAAATTAAATATTTAAAATCATTGCTAATATTCTTTTCACTGCCTAACCTGCATATCCCACCATAGCCATAAGAACCAATTGACTTATAAATGAGTGAAAATTCATTTTTTACTAAATTTTCTTTAAACTCCTTAAAAAATTTCTTAGCCCAATGTTTTTATAATCAATAATATTGCTATGAAAAGTAGGACCACACCGATTGAGCGATCAATGGTTCCTGCATTGGCTCTTAATGTATTAATAATTGGAGTGCCTGCTATAGCAATAGCCACTAAAACGTACCATGCTGCATCTATGATTCCAGCCATTATAGCCATAATGAAACGGCTAGGATCATCTATATCTGGACTGATAAATTGGCTAAAAACAGCAACCATAAAAACAAGAATTTTAGGATTTAAAAAGGATATCATAAAACCCTCAATAAAACCCCTTCGGCCACTATCTTCATATTTTTCAGATAGATCTGATGTATTGAAAAAAATCATATCAAAAGCTAACCAAATCAGAACCAATGCCCCAGCCCATTGCAATAAATTGAAAATTTGTTTATTTGCTAATAGTAAAGATGACAAACCCATCACCGCAATAAATGAATAAACTGTTATTCCTAAGCCATGTCCAACCCCAGTCATTACTCCTTGTCTACGTCCTCCAGCAATGGTATTTCTTAGCACCACTACTAAACTGGGGCCAGGTGATATAGCACCCATCGCACAAATAAATGATAGCCCTATAAGTGATTTGATATCCATATTTAGCTCAGAATTAGTAATATTTAATTAAAATACTAAAATAATAAAAAATAACCTTTCATGAAAAACGTAAAAACCTCTGAGTCATACTTCATTTGATCATAATCAATAAAATAAATTAATGATATATATAAGTTGAGATTAAAAGTGAGCACCCATTTTTGGGTTGATATTTGAAAAATAATGATCTAATAAAATTAGACAAGCAATAAAAATCCAAACGATGTAAAAAGATTTTTGCACGAAATATATTTAGTCAGTTTGAATCATAGATAAGGGTAATCATTTTATTAATTTTTAAATCAAAGGTTGTTATTAACAGATTTTGTTTGGTCAGTTGTGTTATCCTTGCGGGAACGTATATATCCTTTTTTTCGCTGTAGAACATTATAAATTTTCCATGAGGTAGAAATTCCCATGATCCTTTCACCTTTTTACCGTATAGCTTTTCTTCTTTTTGGTTGTTTTCCTTAAAAATATAGTAATCTTTTCTTCGTTTTTTTTCAACAGGAAAACTTTGTCCATCAATAACATAATTTTTTAGTTTCCATTTTGTATTTAAAAGATTCTCGTAAATAATATCTTGAGCTTCAGAAAATGAAAAAATCAATATTAATGATATGATGGATCTTTTTTTGATAATTGGACTCCTTTGCAGCTTTACAACAAATATTTAATTTTGTCAAAATTAACCAATGATTCTAAAAGTAAAAAGTATCTTGATAAAAAGGGCTTCATTTTTCAAAAAAAAACAACATTACTTAAACTTAACCTGTTATTGTCCGCTTTTAAGTGTAGAAGTATTATTTCCACATCTTGGATTATATCTCATATTCAAGTGAAAATAAAGGGGGCTTGGGATGCATGTAGTTTAATTAATTATAACCCAAGTAAGTCCAAATAGGACAAGCATTTGAAATATGGATTTAGCAAATTTTAAAAAAAATATTGTCTCTTCTCCAATTATTGTTATTCCCTTGCTATTTTGGATACTTTCGATATCATAAATATTATATTTAACACTATCTGTATCCGTGATTTCAAAATTCATTATTAATGGAGCCACGAATTCAACATATATGTGTTTATTATAAATTTGTTTTAATTCCCCAGTTTTTAAAAGAACAAAGGTTGAATCTTTCTTTGTAGTAACTTGGGAAAATGATAACCCAATCATTAGTATCAATGGGATTGTTTTCTTAACCATTTCCAAATCTAATCAACATCGAGTAAATAAAAAACAATACTAAGTTTTAGTAATGGTTTTCCTATTATTTTTATGGATAAAAATTATATCCGAATACAGGCAGTGGTAATATCCCCATAATTCCAATTTGTTTATATTTATTATTATTTATATAGTAATTATCAGTGCAAAGGATGATAGGGACAAAACCTAGACCACCCCAATATTTAGTTCTTTGATATTTGTTACCCTCGGCGAAAACAAAACCCTTTCCTGTTCCTAAGGTAAATAGAGCATTCCAAAAATTTAAATTCACATCAATATATCTAAATGAATTTTCCCCACCATATCTTTTACCTATTGAACTACCGAAAAATAAATAGCCTGGGGAATCATGTTTGTATGGACCGATTAATACAATTGATGGACTAATTTGAATATCAATATATACAGTTTTATTTTCAGTTTTTCCTATTTGAATTCCAAGACTTAAATAACCCCCAGAAAAACTGCTTTCTGAAGGATTTTCTGCAATAATTGGATAGAGTGACAGTAAAAATAAGAAGTAAATAGTATTCTTTTTCACATTTTAATCTAACAATTATCAAAGAAACAAAAAACCTAACCAAATGTTAGGCATAATGTTTTAATAGAAAATTTATATCATGGTAGACCAATACATTAATAGTGGCAAGGTGTAGGGTAATTTATTAAGGAACTTTTTTGATCTTCGTTCCCAATTCTTTTTAGGTTTTGGTGGTAAAATTTTCCAATTATTATCATTAATTAGGAAAATGTTTGTATTTTTTATTTCTTCATTTACTTTAATCATATTAAAGCTACCACCAGTCAATCCACACAATGTCATTGTGATTGGAGTAAATATCATTGCCCCATAGACAATACCTATCAATTCTTTATATTCTAAATATGAATACAATGTTGTAGCCGCGCCAACGCCAAACCCAATAACGCTACCAATAGCAAATCCAGTTTTAAAGTTTTTAAGATTACTTGTAGTTGCTTTTGTTTTAATTGCTTTTATTGAATCTTTTAAAACTATGAACCTATTGTTTGTCTCAATATTGTTTAAAAAAATTTTATTATTCGAAACATTAAATAATTCACCTTGAATTAACTGCTCGTCATGGTTCTGATGAATTACTAATTCATTACCGTAGGGAATAATCGCTACGCGGTTTCCAATCTTTAGTTTTAATCCCTCTTTATTGGATCGAGCATTGGAGGTGCTGAAAAAAAGTATGACTATTAATAATTTTTTCATTATTTTCTAAATGACCTATTATTTCTTTATAAAAAAATTATCAGATTAAACAAGGCATTCAATATATTATGTCAAAACAAACAATATTAACTATCTTTTTTTCAGTTAGCATAAATCAAGCCAACAACTTTGAAAAAATAGCATTAGTAGTCTATAACAACAAAGAATATAAAAGAGTTAACCCCAACGAATTAGTTTTCGTCAATGACTCATTAAGAATTTTTAAAGGTATTGATATGAATAATAAAAAAGTATTGTTCAAAACTAAGGATGACATAGATAAATCTATTATAAGTTTTGAAAAAATACGAACATTACGGTATCAGAAAAAGAGCTTACAATTGAGGACTACTGGTGCAATTGTGGGCTCTGCAATCTATGCAGTTTGGGGATATTTACAATCATCAAATAGCTATGAAAACTATGGTGAGGAAAATGGACAAAAAAATAATATTTTAATTTTTACGATTGGTGCAAGTGCGTTTGGAGGTGTGCTTGGATATACTATCAGCTATCCTTTTCAAGTTTTGTATAATTCTTGGAAACCCATCTGGAGTGAAAACATTATTATTGGTAAATCTAATTGGATAATATTATAATTTAAATTTCCAATAAAACAATCATTATTCCACAAATAAAAATCCCTGTGAAATATTGCGAAAGTTAATTAATCATTTATTTCTAACTCAAAATTTGGGGCATAACAAATGTAATCTTTTTTACCATCATCAATATAAAATTCTCCCTTCCATTTTGTATTAAAATCGTTTTCAAAATTTCTTAATACCTTTTTAATATGCTCATGAAGGTATTCCTTGTGAAATGCATCGCCATCCTCAATTCTTACTTCTACAATGAATTCATCATCATTATATTTTAAATCATTTTCCTCACAGTAATCAAAATCAATATTTATTTGGTTAAGAATATTGTACCCATCATTGGCTTCAACAAACCAATCTTCTGCACGAACTCCCTTACTTTTACCTTTTAATTCTTTAGGTATTTTGGCAATTAAATCAAAATTATAGATACATATTTTTTCTTCATCAGCTTTAATCAATTTTGTGAACACTGCACCAAATGCTATGCCTATGCCAATCCCTAATCCTAAACTTCCTACAACTGCACCAATACCAACACCAATAACAAAACCAATGAAAAACTTAATCACTCTTCTCATGATCAAATCTAATTATACTTTTAAAAAATAGCATCACAATCTGTTTGTGCCTTATACAAACAAAAAAACCTCACGAAGTGTGAGGCTTGATGTTTAAAAATTAATTCTATTTTAAGAGCACCATCTTCTTAGTTAGGCTTAACTGATCTGTCTGAATACTGTAGAGATATACACCTGCTGAGACTGGTTGGCCCTGGTTATTTGTAGCATTCCATTGAATGGATTTAAAACCAGCGGTTTGTTGACTGTTAACCAGTGTTTTAATTTTTCTACCCATCATGTCATAAATCGTAATGTTGACAAGTAAATCTTCTTGGAGGCTGTAGGTTATAGTAGTTGTCGGATTGAAGGGATTGGGGTAATTGCCATTTAACTTAAAGCCTTTTAATGAGCTACTAAAATTTGAAACGGTCAAAATTTCACCACCACCAGACCAATAGATATTATCTAACGCAAAATCACAAGAGTTCCCATTTGTCTCTAAGATCACAAATTCATAGCTCAACATTGTCAGGTCTATTGATTCTCCTCTTATATCACCTACTGGTATTGATGCTTGTCCCCAATGACTATTTCTTACCAATCCATACATGGTTTGATAGGATGGAAAATCAACATAAGATTGGTTTCCCCATGAATCAATTATCCCAATTTTAAAAGATATATTATCAGGTATTTTTATGTTAAAATTTAAATATCCCTCTGAAAATCTAAATAGATTTACAGGCTGATAAGACATAATTCCTGCTCCAAACCATCCAGAGCCGTTAGTACTCCATGATATTCCATTGTCACCCTCATATGGTTCAATATTGCCCTCTTCAAGAGTACCCTCCCATACATAGATTTCTGCGTCTAATCCCGTAGTAAGACTATTATCCGTTTGAGTCAGGTCTGTAAAAATACCAAAATTACCACCCTGAAATATTGGTGGTCCCTCATTAACCTCACCGTGTTCATTCCATCTCATTACCTTGATATAGTCTACAAGCATTTTAGCAGGGAAAGGCATGGATACTTGAGATCCACTGGAGGGATCTCCCAGAGAAAATGCATCAGTAAAATTGCCACCAATAGCGAAATTGGTAACAAAATAAAATGGTGCATTAAACTCGTCAGACACACTGTCTATACTAAAAACATCTGCATACAAAAAATGTTCTATATTGTTATCAATAACACTAAACAGAATGCTATCGGGGTTCCAATACAAACGATATTTTATATACCTTTCAGTTAAGTTTTCGTAATTGTAATATGGTCTACAATAATCATCATTAGGGTCCCATGATATACTTGCAGCACCTGTGGGGTTGTCAGGAACAAGCGCTTCACTTGCGTAAAAAATTGCATTAGCTCCAACTGCTTGATTAACAGTAGAATTATTTAATCCGTTACCACCGTTATTTTCATCATGTAAGTCTCTAAATGCTTGTTTTTGACCCATCTCCATGATATCTATCTCACCATTTTTGGGCCATGTTAAGTTGGATAATCCATTTAGCCAAATGGCGGGCCATCCACCAATTTTTATATCTGGAATTAAAACTCGCGTCTCAATGATTCCATATTTAACACTTACTTTGGATTTTGTATTCATTCTTCCTGATGTATAGTTTAGACTGTTACCCCATTGATCAACAATATCTCCTCCAGATTCCTGCTTAGCAGTGATTTGAACAGCATTATTTCCTATTTCATTGGGTACCTCTACGATCTTAATATTTTCAGATTTATAGTATTGCAGCTCCCCATTACCCCATCCCCAAGAACCATTTCCTGTTTCAATAACCCAATTGTTTAGATTATTAAAATTTTCTTCCCAAATAATCTCATTCGCGAATATTTCTGTAAGGTAAATGTTACATAACAAAATTAGAATTAAATATTTCTTCATTTCAGCAAATGATTTTACCCTAAAATCGTATTTATTATTGCGATTAAAATAGTTCTCCTCTTCAAGATCATAATGAGAAAATTCATAGGAAAATGTAATAAAAAAAGATCAGCGCTGTAGTACTGAAACCCTATTGATAATTTCTATGGTCAAAAAATTATACTTGAAATTTTTTTGAGTTTTGATGCAAAACATTTAAATACACTATGATCCAGTTAATAGCATCATTCTAAAAAGGAGAGTTTTCTTTAGTTATTAAATAAGAGTGAGCAAAGTATATATAATCCTTTTCCGTTAAAAACTTCAGAGGTAATAATCATTTAAACCTCCTTGCTGATTATTAAATTATGGCTAATAAGAAATAGTTTAATTTTGAATTTTTAGGCATGTTACAAAATTCGTTCATACAACTTCCTAATATTGGAGCACAAAAAGAAAAGTCCATATGGAAAACTGGAATTTTAACTTGGAAGGACTTTATTAATAAAAATAACAAATCATACAATCAACTTAACAAAAATAAATTATCGTTGAATATTGAAAACTGTATGGATAAACTTGCTAAAAAAGACGCCAAATATTTTTATAATATTTTACCACCTTCAGAGTCATGGCGGCTTTTTAAAGAATTTCAAAGTCATTGTTTATACCTGGATATAGAAACTAATGGAGGCGATTATTACTCTGGGTTCATAACAACAATCGCCACATATGACGGATTAAATATTAAATATTATGTTAATGGGGAAAATTTAGATGATTTTATTAAAGATGTTTTTGATTCTAAGATTTTAATCACTTATAACGGAAAATCATTTGATATTCCTTTTATTGAAAATTACTTCAATGTTCAATTGAATCATGCTCAAATCGATTTGAGACATACTTTAAGAAGTCTGGGTTACAAAGGAGGGCTAAAAAGCTGTGAAAAACAATTAGGGCTAAGGCGCAATAAACTTGATGGAGTTGACGGTCGTTTTGCAATTCATTTATGGAATGATTATTTTTATAATGCTAATCAACATGCGCTAGAGACATTACTAGCCTACAACATTGAAGACTCCCTAAAACTAGAAGAATTGATGCGAATTTCTTTTAATATGAAAATTGGCAGTCTAGGTTTTGAAAATTTTGAAAAAGTAACTCGCTATCAATCTCCAACCAATCTATTCGAACCCCATTTTGAAACAATTTCAAAAATAAAATCAAAACTTAGTTTTAATTACTAAAAAAGGATTTTATAACAATAATTATTTAGGGCCTATTTATGTAACGAATTGCCCTCAAAAAACTTCCCATCAGCCCTAGGAAAAAAACCACCATTAAAATCATTTTTTTAGGTTAGTGGGACTCAGCTCATTTGGTTGTCTGAAAATCTTCAGGAAGATTAGAAGCACCAGTTTCTTGTCTAAATATTTTTCCGTCTTTAAATCTTAAAAAAGCTAAAACACCCTGAATATTTCCATCACTTTTAAACGTAACGACAGCGTGAGTAACACCAATTTCATCATTTTCATATAAAATTCTATTATTAGTAGTTATAATATCATCACTAGCTACCCAATCAAGGACATCCTGTTTGTAAAGAATTTTTCCAGCTGAATGTAATGTAAACTCGTAATCATCATGAACTATTTCACTCAATGTATCTATATCTCTATCATCTACGGCTTGGGCCCATTTTTCAAGTAAACTCATTTTTTCCCTTTTTATTATTTTTTCAAAAATTTACCTACATTAATAGTAACCAAAATCTATGCGGATAAAAACACATATCACCAAAAAATTTGTCAATCTTTTATAAAAAATAGAAGTCCCTATATTGAGTATTTATGACTTTGGTGTCCAAGAAACTTTACATTTATTAGAGTCACATTTTAGCGGTTTGCAGATACTTTAATAGAGAGGTTAAATAGGAACACAATATGTGGTTCTGCCCTAAAGTAAGGGTCTTATTATTAATATTCTCATCATCATTCTAGGATATATCAAATGTATTATCATCCTAATTGCTTCAAATAGAGTCTCTGGAATAAATATTTCTCATTTTTATTTTTTACGCGAAGAGTAATTATAACCAAAGAGGATAAGTATTATCCCAATGGCACAGTTAATTATTTCTAGCCATTTAAAATCAAAAATCAATCCTAGAAAAACATTTACAATAATTAGTATTCCGCACATTAACATAACTATTTTAGAAACTTTATTCATTGCTTAATATAAACTCCGCTCTAAAAATAAAAAACTCCAAGGAATATAGGGGAGGTAAGTAGGTATAAAGATTGTAGTGTGATGCTTTTAATCATTAACAATAAACCATTCTTCGCCAATTAATAGAATTTCCTCACTAAATGTGGGCTTTTGTAACAATTAAGTTAGTTAGAATCGAAAATTTAAACTCCCGAAAGGTAAACCTCCAATATCGCTACCTGATTCACCAGAAGTTCCACCTAAATGAATTCCACCAAAATAACCCAATTTTATTTTAGCCCATTTTGCTAAGTTATAATCTAAGGCTAAAGAGGCAGTAGGCATAAATCCAGATCCCCCCAGATGAATAAAAGCTTGACCAGAAAAAACAGAAGAAATAGAAAGTTTAGATTTTATGTGATAATGCTGGTATCCGATTGTTGCTGAAAAACCCATAATCATTGTTCCAACGCCGATAAAATATTCACCAGAAGCTGTTTGTTTTAAATTTCGAGTATATCCTAAAATACTAAAACAGTTCCTATCATCAAGAACTCCAATTGTGAGGTTGTGTTTATTAAAAATATTTTTTTCTTTAGCAATAGATTCATTTTTAACTTTTTTACCATTTATAGGGTCAAAAGTTTGATTCCAGGCCAAGCCGAGAAATAAAAGTAGTAAATATCTGCGCATATTCAAATCTAACCAAACTTTCCTAAAAAAGCATTACAATGCATGCGCGCCTCCTAAAAACAAAAAAAACCATGAAATGTGGGATTGGATTAATATCTAACTTACGGTATTGTTTAAAATAATTACAGATCCTTTCCAAAAACGATAGGTTCTCCAGGTTTTCTTAATTCTTGAAACCCAATATGTTCATAAAAGTCAACAACAGGGGATGTTGAAAATGAAATTAAAAATTTTGTTAAAATTTATTTGGTTTAAATCAAAGAATGTGATGTAAGATTTTTAATGAAATTCATATACTACTCCTTTATTATGTTCTTTTTCGAAACATCCTTTGCTCAATCACTTTTTAAGAATATCATTGATGCGCCATTTTTTATTTTAGACTTATCTGGAACCTCAGCAGATGGTCTTTACAGACCACGAGATTTAGATTTTCATACTGATTCCAGTAGGCCTAATGAACTTTGGGTTATCAATGAAAACTCTGCAATTTTCGATCCCAATTTTGGAGGGAGTACCGTAACTTTTTATAATGCTGGATCAGATTCGCAATGGATGGATTATAGAAGAGATTCCTATTCTTCACATTTTATGAATACAGCAAGCGCTATGGCATTTAGTAATAATGGTGGCTTTGCGAATACCCTCGATGTTCAAGATGCAAACGGCAACCCAAATGGATATTTCTCAGGCTGTACACTTTGGGAAGCTGATACTGCTATTTATGCAAGAATTAATCAAAACGGTCCTGAACTTGGTAGTCATTGGGATATGCTGCACCAAAGCCCTTTTAGTATCGGGATTGCTTCAGAAACAGATAATATTTATTGGCTTTTCGATGGGTTCCACAATACGATTGTAAAATATAATTTTCAAGACCCTCATCCCGACCATGAACACGGAGGCGAAGATCACACAGATGGACTAATATATCGTTACGATGAAATCTATGTAAACAGAGTAGCAGGTTTATCAAGTCATATGGTATTAGACCATTCAAATGATATGTTATATATATGCGATACTGGAAATCAAAGAATTATCAGAATAAATATTAATGCGGGGGAAATAGGAAGTGACCTTGAACCTTATGGAGAAAATATCGAAGGTTATTACAGTATGATTGGTGCAGATTTTGAAACGGTTATCGATAGCGGCCTCGTATCTCCAACAGGAATAGACATTTACAATACATTCCTCCTGGTAAGTGATTATTCAACCGGAGAAATTCTCATTTATGATCTTGAACCTACCAATCAATTTCAACTTGTACATAGGCTGGAAACAGATATAGTTGATGATCTAATGTCGATTAAAGTAGGTCCAGATGGTACAATCTGGTTTGTATCCACGATTGCAAATAAACTATATCAAATTCTTCCTCCAATGAATGGCGACTTTGATGCAGATAATAGCATTACACTTAATGATTTTATCTTACTACTGTCTCACATTATAAATTCTAATTCTATTAATGAAGATTATCTCTTCTTAGCAGATATAGATTACAACAGTTCCATAGATATTTTTGATTTGGTTCTACTTCTTGATTCTATTAATTAGAAAAATTTTCTCAAATAAATTAAATAACTCGAATTAGAAACTTACCCTTAAAACAAAAAGCCCCACGTATGTGGGCCTTTTAATTCTTATTGTCACTCATCTTCAATCCATTCAGTTATACCTGCCTCTTCAGCGTGACAATCATTACCATAAGTCAATTCATCACACCCTTAACCTGGTTGATATTCTTCGGCACAAATGGAGTCATCTGATATTTTAGAATCATCCATACAATCTTCTTTATCCTCTTATCCCCAATTAATTAGTCCAATGAATAGTAATATTGATAAATACCTACGCATTTCCAAACCTACCTCTAAACTTCCAAAAAATAACATCACAATGTTTGTAGGCCTTATTTATCGATACATGTCCCCCGTAATTTCGATCAGGTCGAGAAAAAAATTTTATACCTCAAAGGAATTTAAACTATGATTTATTTTTTTTTGCTTCAATATCTAATGCACCAGTGACTCCCCATAAACCTAATCCTATAATTCCGATTTCAAAATAATCGACTCCAAAATATAGTAAAAATCCAACAATACCAATTGACAGGCACACCGGGTTTACATATTCATAAAATGTATTTCTTTTTTTTTTCATCACAATTTTCTCTTTCATATCTAAATTTACCCATCATCCTACAAACAAAAAACCCCACTTAAAATCAATAAAGCTATAATCAAGTTGTTAGAGTGACTTAACTATAAAATATTATATTATTATCCATGTATTTATCATGTCCCTTTTTTAAAATTTAAATTCAAATTATAGCTTATTATTTACCAGATATTCCCAATCTAAATGGCTTTTAACAATATTTAACGATTGCTAAAATGATTTCAACTGAAAATATTTCCATACAATTCGGTAGCGAACCACTTTTTGAGAACATAACAGTCTCTTTTTCCAATAATAATAGATATGGTTTAATTGGTGCAAATGGTTCAGGAAAATCTACATTTATGAAGATTCTCACAAATGAGATTGATCCAAGCTCTGGCACTGTGTCAATTGATAAGACCAAGAGATTGGCAAAACTAAATCAAGATCAATTTGCCTATGAGGATGTAATAGTTTCTGACTGCGTTATTATGGGTCATGGCCCACTTTGGAAGATAAAACAAGAAAGAGATCATATTTATAGTTTACCGAATATGACTGAAGAACAAGGAATGAGAGTTGCGGACCTTGAATCAGAGTTTGGTGAGATGGATGGATACACTGCCGAAGCAGAAGCAGAAGAACTATTATTAGGTGTCGGAATACCGATAAAGGACCATGCTAAACCAATGAGCTCAATTGCCCCAGGATTAAAACTTAGAGTTCTGCTAGCTCAATCACTTTTTGGTGACCCTGCTATTTTATTGTTAGATGAGCCTACCAACAATTTGGATATCAATACAATTCGCTGGCTCGA